>Ga0075782_106_pt1 | contig 67936 bp, 72 predicted proteins | sample RifGroC1_FD_68446 | JGI IMG/M metagenome (GOLD analysis project Ga0075782, IMG submission 68446) | Microgenomates bacterium GW2011_GWC1_44_37
GGATCTATTTTTTTCTTTACTCGTTCTATATCTGCCGGACATATATTCATCATAGTATAAATCATATCCACCCATAAAAAACCCACCTATTAGGTGGGTATCAAGGGTCAAACAATGAAAACAAGTTCAATATTGTTTTCGCCAACAGTCTCGTCAAAAGAGAAAACGACAGGACCGCTTGTTACTTTATCAGCGCCAAGTGCAGCGCATGCAAGCCCGGACACTGTTCGATTTCCTGTGTGTACAATATTATTCAGCCTTGCGCCTGGAAACTGTTCTACAAACACCTTGCATATTTCCCGGACAGTTTTTTCCAAATCAACAGCCTTTGAAATCGGCCAAACCACTTTCATGGTTCTTGCGATATTTTTTGTAGCCATAGAACCTCCTTTTCAATTTGCGATCTACTTCTCGGTGGGTTATTTCGGTAAGACAAAATATATTTCCATATAACCGTTTTTCATTAAGCTAGCGCTATACGCATTCAAATGAACGGTCCGGCCACCTTCCAAGAAAGAAAGCCCGTCGAGACTCAGTTCAGAGACGAGAATTGAGTGAATCCAGATGTCAGGTTTGTTATATTGTTTTCGGATTAATTTTGAAACCCCGAGAATGGTGTCTTTAACCGATAGCACTGCCAAGCCGGCAGGTAATGGCCATCGTACACACAAGGAAGTTCCGATAGATTTGTCAGCCAATTTAATCTCCTTTTCAAACTGCGATTAAGCACAATTCTACCACTTATGCACCAAATAGATTAAAATAGGCTCATTGCGGGATTAGTACACCCGCCTGCAAGAGCTGAAGCTCTAGCTTCTGCGGGCAGGCCGGTAGAATGATACGATAATTATGTGTTTTTCTACACCTACGTTCTTCGATGTAAGACGGCGTTAAAAACCGACATCTATATTGGTTATACGAATAATCTGAGGAAGCGACTCGAAAAACATCAGTCGCACAGGGTGCCATCCACCAAAGAATATCTGACAATCAGTTTGGTTTACTACGAAGCTTGTCGTTCAAAAGAGGATGCCGTTAAAAGAGAAAAGTCTCTGAAAACAGGATTTGGTAGATCATTCATAAAAAATAGAATAAAATCAGACCTATTGCGGGTATAGTTCACCGGTAGAACGATTCCTTCCCAAGGAATAAAAGTGGGTCCGATTCCCATTACCCGCTCACTTTAATAAACCACGCCCTTGTGGCGTGATTTATTAAAATAACGTATTAGCGGCAAGAATCGGACCTGCCGGAAGCGCGGCTGGCGCTGAGGCGCGGTCAGAGGCGATTCAGCAGAATCGACCGTGGGACTCCGATTCCCATTACCCGCTCCAAGCTTTTTGTAAGATAGTATACTTTAAGATATGGTCAAAGTTGTGATGCTGTTGATTCTGCTGGCGGTACTCACTCTGGGCATTATCTGGGTTACCCATCCCACAGCCGGAAACCTTAGGCGCTTCGACTACGCTCACCCGCAGATCCTCTAATTGGAAACCCTATTCGGACAAGGTAATGGGTTTTCAGATTCAATATCCGGATGGCATCACCGCCAAAAAAGAAAATAATGGCTCTCTGACTATTTCCAAAGACGGATTATTTATTACTATTTCCAGTGAGACGTTACCGGGTAAGGACACGGTGAATACTATTGCCGAACAAGACATTAACCAAAAAATTAATATAATGGGGGACAATTTTAAACTATTGGAGACCATCTCCCCTGTTTCGATCGGCTCGATTACCGGTATTACTTACACTACGGCAGAGGACTCAAAAGAAATAACTTATTTCTACGTCCCCAAAACCTTAAGCTACTTGTTAATCACCAATTCAACAGATACTTCCGATGACAAATTAATTTCTACCTCAGACGATATCATCTATTCTCTTGAGCTACTCGAGAAGTAAACTTTAGTTTACAATAGTCGGCGTGCCACTTTTCCAATATAAAGTCATCAGGGTAAGAAAACTATCCATCGCCACCACGATTAGCGTTCATCCGGAGAGGGGAGTTGTTGTTCGCGCACCTTTTTGGTTATCGTCGTCAGCTATTCAAAAATTTGTAGAGGAAAAATCCGAATGGATCAACAAACACCTAAAGAAGATTGGGTCAACAGTTCCGGAAAAAAAATATTTGGAAGGAGAGATGCATCTATACTTTGGTCAAGAGTATCCATTGAAAATCAATCTCATCAACACACCCATTAGAACTTCAGTGGAGATGGCCGAAAACTCAATTAAGGTGGATCTCTATCAGGGTCACACTGAAGATAAGAAGGGTCTGGAGATAAAGGAAGGTCTCTTGCGGTGGTATCTCGAAACGGGAATCTCCGTAATTACCGAAAAGGTAAACTTCTATACAGAAAAAGTGGGGGTAAACTATAGTCGTATTGATATCAAAAAAGTTTCTTCCATCTGGGGAAGCTGTTCTCCAAACAACCGCTTGAGTTTTAATCGAAAATTAATTATGGCCCCTCACGAAGTGGTGGATTACGTGATAATACATGAGATCTGCCACCTGGTTCACCGGAATCACAGTAGTCGGTTTTGGGCACTCGTCGCCAAGTATGACCCAAAATACAAAGAACATCGTCGATGGCTATATCGCAATCATTTATTACTTTCTATCTAAGATGCCAATCGATTTTGACGAAACCTTTAAAAAAGCCCTCGATATCCTGGAAAACAGCTCAGAGAATGTGTTTTTGACAGGGAATGCAGGTACCGGAAAATCTACCTTATTGGATCACTTTCGCAATCACACAACAAAAAATGTCGCCGTTGTAGCTCCTACGGGAGTAGCGGCATTAAATGTCCACGGAGAAACAATACATTCTTTTTTTGGCTTTCCACCTAACGTGACACCGGAAAGGGCCGTTTTGGAAGCAAAACATTCCAAAAAGGTCAAAATTTATAATGCCCTGGATATTCTGATAGTCGACGAAATATCTATGGTCAGAGCCGACCTCTTGGACAGTATCGACTCATTTTTAAAATCCGTAAGAAAAAAGAACCTCTCTTTTGGAGGCGTTCGGATCATCATGGTGGGCGATCTCCATCAGTTACCTCCCGTGGTTACACATTTAGAAAAAGACGCCCTTCTGGCTCTATATGAAACACCTTATTTTTTTTCATCAAAAGTCTTTAAGAGTCTTTTTCAAGGACTATATTCTCAACTAAGATACATCGAGCTTCAGACCATTTATCGACAGTCGGAAAAAAAGTTTATAGAAATTCTGAATCGAATCAGAAACAACATTACGACCGATGAGGATCTGATAGAAATAAATAATCAAATTATTTGCGAAGGAGACTGTATCGATAGCTACATCATCCTTACGGCACTAAACGATCAGGCAGACAAAATTAATCAGGTTAGGCTTGATGAAATTGAAGGTCCGTTATACTCCTTCCACGCTACCAGAACGGGAGATTTTTCTCTTCAACAAGCTCCAGCCGCCGATATGGTTACTCTCAAAACAGGGGCTCGGGTAATGCTTCTCAATAACGATGTTCAAGACCGTTGGATAAATGGAACTGTGGGAACATTGTTCAAAGCAGAGTCAAATTGTGTTTATGTAAAGATTGACGGGGGCGAAGTCGAGAAAATCGAACCCTTCACCTGGACATCATACAAAACCTCTTTCAATCAAGAAAATTCATCTTTGGAAACAAAAGAGATCGGTAGTTTCAAACAACTACCCATAAGACTTGCCTGGGCTATTACTATTCACAAGAGTCAGGGAAAAACTTTTGAAAAAGTTGTAGTTGACTTGGGAAGGGGAGCCTTCGCACACGGTCAAACATATGTTGCCCTCAGTCGCTGTACTACCCTGTCAGGACTTAGGCTGGTTCGTCCGCTTGACCGACAATCAATCATCATGGATAGACGGGTCTTGGATTTTCTGACTAGTCTTAGGCTCTTGGTTGGGCAACTCTAACTCTCTTTGTAAGAATGAGAAACAAAAAGGCGGCAATAAGAGCCATTACTCCGCCAAAGTAAAAAGGAGTTCTGACTCCGGAAAAGGTCCAAAGCGCACCGGCTAGGGTAGAGGCCAAAAAAGTTCCTATTCCCATTAAGGTTTGATATATGCCAAAAGCTGAAGCCGATATCTCATGAGGAATTAGTTTTGAAATATATGCCTTGCTCACTCCGTCGGTCAGAGCCATATATATTCCGTAAATGGGGAATAGTAGCCAAATCCAAACCGAAGAGTTGATGAAGCCAAAGCCCAGGTAGACTATGGCAAACATAATAAATCCAATGAACAGCACTTTTCTGGCTCCTATTTTGTCAGCCATAATCCCTGCAGGCAGGGAGAGTAGCGCATAGATTGAGTTAAAGAGTACATACGTAAAAATAGTTAGCCCCAGAGACAGTCCCAAACTTTGAGCTCTGAGAATCATAAACACATCTGAGCTATTTCCAAGAGTAAATATAAAACTGATCAGAGAGGCTTCTTTTTTCTCTCCTTAACAAAAAACACGAACATAAGAACACCTAGCAGCGCCGGGAAAAAAGCCGCAAAAAATAACATGCGGTAGTTACCCCCCAGCCATTTTAGAACCAGTATCGAAAGTAAGGGCCCTACGACAGCACCAAGGGAATCCATGGTTCTGTGGAATCCAAAGTTCCGACCTCTGCTCACTTTGTCCGAACTCTCGGTGATAAGTGCGTCACGAGCTGAGGTTCTAACTCCTTTTCCGGTCCGGTTGATCACTCGAGCGAACATGACTAGCGGCCATGTACCAGCCAAGGACATTACCAGATGGGAAAAAGTGGCAAAGCTGTAGCCCCAAACAACATAAGGTTTCCTTTTTTGAGAACGATCGGAGAAGACACCGCTAAACGCCATTAAAATTTTGGATATGGAGTCTGCCAATCCTTCCACAAATCCCACGACCAGAGCCGGAGCCCCGAGAACTGACATAAGGAATATGGGAACAATCGGATAAACCATCTCTGAAGCGACGTCGTTAAGAAAGCTAACAACCCCCAGAACAATTACATTGGCTGAAATACCCTTTTTCCTCTCCATACTTTAAAATGATACCATTCCATGAAATCCAAGAAATCAAATAAACCAATCAAGGCACTAAACGTTATTCTTATTGGGTTAATTTTTGTTTTTGTTCTAATAGGTCTCTTGGCTCACCGATATGCCTATTTTGGATACGACCTAGCCATTAGTCGTCAACTACAGAGTTTTCACAACCCCATATTCTCCACGGCAATGATCCTTGTTAGTGAAGTTGGTAACGATCACAACTTGGAAATAATTGTGGTTTTGGCAATGTCTCTCCTCTTTTTTACCGGACTAAAAGCTGAAGCCGTCAAAACGGCTCTTCTCACTGTTGCTAGCGCCACAGCGGGCAGTCTAGCAAAAAGCTTCATCAATCGTCCGCGTCCAGACATGGAACTCGTTTACATCCAAGGAGTGTACCAAGACAAAAGTTTTCCAAGTCTGCACGTTCTAACGTTTACTGTCTTTTTTGGGTATATGCTATATCTGGCAATATACAAAGTAAGGACCAAATGGCTTCAATTATTTATTTCCCTGTCTGCCATCATCTTGATACTCACAATAGGAATCTCTAGAATCTACCTCGGAGCCCACTGGGCAAGCGATGTTGCTGGTGGTTACCTGCTTGGAGCAGCTTTTCTGATTTTGGCAATTATATTAGGTCGGTAAGTATCAGTTAAAACACCATGGCAAAAGATAAATATTCCGCAGTTTGGATTTCGCATACTTCAATCAATGATTTTTTGCAATGTCCCAGAGCCTACTTTTTAAAAAATATTTTCAAAGATAGAAGTTCGGGGAACAAGATCCAAATCATTTCTGATCCGTTTTGAGGAGTCATTGGTCTTGAAGCTTGATCAGGTTTGGGAAAAATTATCCGGGAAAAAAGGCGGGTTCAAAGATTTGGATGAGGAACATAAATATAAAGAAAGAGGTAAAGCTATGCTGAGGCGGGTGATGGATCATCCGGGACCACTTCTGAATCTGGCAGTCAAAATTAAAGAGAGTTTGCCGTACTTCTGGTTGTCTGAGGAGGAAAATATTATCCTTTGTGGCAAAATCGACTGGTTGGAATATTTAAAAGAAGCGGACGGTATTCACATCATCGATTTTAAAACAAGCAAGAAAGAGGAAACGGGTGAATCTCTTCAGCTTCCCATCTACCATCTCTTGGTAGCTAGATGCCAAAAGAGACCGGTGGCCAAGGCAAGTTATTGGTATCTGGATTTTTCTGATTTGCCAAAAGAAAAAGATCTTCCGGACGTTACGAAGGCAGAAACCAAGCTCTTGGATATCGGACGCAAAATAAAATTAGCCCGAAAGCTCGAAAGATTCGAGTGCCCAAATGGAAAGAGTGGCTGTATTCACTGTTTGCCGCTAGAGTCTGTCGCCAGGGGAGAGGGAGAAAAGGTGGGGGAGATGGGTCACCGTGACACCTACATTCTCGAGAAAGAAAGCATTCAGGAAATAGACGACACCGAAGACAGCTTCATCATCTAATATTATCCACACTGAGATCTGATATCCGAGAACTGAGACCCAGTATTAGTATGCCGCAATGGCGACAGCAAAGGAGTTTTGTGCATAGATACATCCCCACACATATTCTCCGCCCGCCAGCAGTGCTTTGTGTCCGAGCGTGTCCTCCCAAGCTTGAATCGTCTCTGAGGCGGAAGAATAACCTTGAGCCAAAAACTCACTAGTGTTGTATTTTTCGGAAATCCATTTTAGGTCTGGTCGATCCAGCACCGGAACAAACCCGGCGTGTCCATCCAGCTTTCCCAGCTCGAGAAGCTGGTTTAGTCTGATGGAGGCAATGGTACAAAGCTCGTCTCTTTGTTTCAAGGGATTTACACCTAGCTCGACACGTCGTTTGTTGACAGCTTCCCAAAGATTCGGACCACCCCAAGCAATCTTTTTAGGCGCCGGCACTAGTTTACGCGGTGAGACCAAAATGACATAAACATTTACTTTGTCTTGATCGTTTTTGATTGCGATGCCCGCGTCACGAAAATCTGGATGTAGTAAGGTTCCTTTGGTAATACTGTCAGTCAGCCAATTAGAAACCGGATCATTGGTCTTAAAAAAATCGGTTAATATCAGGTCACCAATTAAGTTTGCTTCATATCCGGCATTCTTTATTGCCACTTCTCTGGTAAGTCCGGTGGTGACTCCTTCATAGTCTTTTTCCGTCAAGACAACGGAGAGTCGTCCCAATGCGGCCTGATTCAGCTTTTCGTTAAGTTTTATTTTGGAAAACCCTTCCTGCTCACGGGCGGAATTTATTTTTGTCAGCACAAAATCGATGGTCCAATCTTGTAGAAAGGGGGTATTGTTTCTCTCTACATAAATAGTTCGATTGGCCAATTCCAAACCGATATTTCTAAAAGGAATCAGTTTAAATCCAAAAACTATTATTCCAAAACCCACAGCCAAAAGTAATAAATGAGAAAGCGTCTTCACTGTTTCAGTATAAAAGATTTAAATCGTCATTGCGAGTCAGACAATCTTCCGATCCATCGGATACGCTACAATGAACATTATGAACATAATTTTCAATCCCCAAAAGTTATCATTAAGCGATCGCTTTCGGCAGAGAATCCAGACAAAATTTGATCAGGGTTTGGGAAAGTTGTTAACCAATTACCAAGAGGATCTCAAAATCGCTTCACTTGCCATCGAGAAAGTCACTCGATCTGGTTATGAAATAAAGTTCGACATGAACTTGCCGGGTTGTCCTATAAATATTAGGGATACTCATCGGGTCCTGATGGACGGTGTCATAAGAGTTCGAAATCAAGCGAAAAGACAGGTCAAAAAATATCTAGAAAAGATGCGGGGCTACTGACCTCGTTCTCTCTTCTCCATTTCGTTTAGTTTCTTCCTCAAGACCACCTTTCGCATTACGCCATTGTGATTAACAAACTTAATATCATCGATTAGCTCACTTAGTGCCTTTATCAACTTGGTCCCGTATTTATCGAAAAGCGAATCCCATGATTTCTGAAAATTTTGCAGTTTAATATCAATGTCTCTTGGTCCATACGTCGCCAATATGTGGGCACCAACTAGCTCAAAAATAATTAATTTGGCTGCCGTCACCGTCTCCTGTTCTTCCAGCATATCCTGAGTTCTTCTGGGACTGAGATGATCTTCCGGAGCGAGAGTTCTCCTCAGCTGATCGTATGGGTTATCTCCCATTCTTTTGGGGATCCATGAATTATTTTCCGTCTTCTTCATATTCCGGCTTCCATAAACTGCCTCCAACCTTTCTTGTAGGCTTGCCATCTATTTTACGAATGAAATGGCCTGAACCGGACAAACCTCGATAGCCATTTTTACGGCCTCAAGTACTTCGCTAGAGTTTAGATCGGCCGACTCGATCGGCTCTGAGATACCATCCTTGAGTACAAAAACTTTCTCCGCAATATCCACACAAACACCGCACCCTATGCACTTCGTTTCATTTATTTTTACTTTCATTTCTATATTTTACTACCACACTCGCCATAGATCTCACTGCACTAACGTGGCGGGATATAATGACGGCATGTCAAATAACATAAAATGTCCCAATTGCGGAGAGGAAATCGAAGTTTCGGAAGCCCTCACTGCCACAATCAAAGAACAGATGGGTAAAAGCCTCAGAGACGAAGGTTTTAGGGAGGCCGAGAAGAAATTTAAATCAGAAGCCGCCGAAGAATCCAAAGCGATCAAAGAAGAATTGGATTTTAAATCCAAAAAGCTGGACGAGTCTCGCGAGTCGGAGAGGCTTCTCCGCCAGGAAAAATTAAGGCTCGAAGATGAAAGAAAAACTTTCGAGTTGGAGAAGCAGAAACAATTGGATGTCGAAAGAGACAAAATTCGTCAACAAACACTGCTGGAAGCGAGTGACGCCCACCGTTTGAAAGATCTCGAAAAAGAGAAGATGATTAACGATCTCAAGAGATCTTTGGAGGATGCCCGTCTAAAGGCCTCTCAAAGTTCACAACAGTTACAAGGAGAAGTTCAAGAGCTGGATATGGAAAGTTATCTACAGTCCGCTTTTCCGAGTGATGAAATCAACCCGGTTGGCAAAGGAGTAAAAGGTGCGGATATTAGCCAGATAGTCAGAACCAACCTTGGTACTGTCTGTGGCATCATACTCTGGGAATCAAAAAGGACTAAAGCGTGGGTCGACGACTGGGCGGTCAAGCTAAAAGACAATCTGCGTGCATCCAAAGCCAATATTCCGGTCATTATTACCACCGTTCTTCCGAAAGAGATTAAGTCCGGTTTTGGCTTCTTTCAGGGAGTTTGGGTCGCCGAACCGAAATTTATTCAGCCGTTAGCCGAGATTCTCAGGAAAAATTTGATCGATGTGGCCAGAGAAAAGCATAACGGACAAGATAGGGGCACCAAAGCCGATATGATTTACACATATCTAACAAGCGATGCCTTTGTTCAGCAAATCCAAAGCATTATCGAAGTCCATCAAAGCATGCAGCTTCAGATTCAAAAAGAAAGAGCCGCTTTTGAAAAAATCTGGAAGGAAAGGGAAGCCCAGGCCTCCAGAATTATTATGAGCACTGCCGGCATCTATGGCAGCATCCAAGGCGTAGCCGGCCAATCCTTGCCACCGGTCAAAGGCCTCGACCTCCTCGAATCCTAAATCAGATGGCTATGGTCGTTGAGGCAAACCAAACTCCACTGCCCAGAGTCTTCGTCGTAATCCAAAACGGAAAGACCAGCGTTGTGATGATGAAAGGCCTTAAAAAAGTCAACGATCGTTTTCTTATCCGCGTCGAAGCCAAAAATCATTGTAGCCACCAAAATGGCAATAAATATTCCATGGGTGACTGCAATTATCTTTTTATTTTTATACTCTGTGGCCAGAGTGTTGCAAACGTCTTTGGCTCGCAAAAGCAGTTCACTCATTGATTCTCCTTCGCCTTCAAACTTCCAATTAAAATCCAAAACTTTTCCTGCCTTAGTCCGTTCGTGGATGAAACGCAAATTTATTTCACTATCGTCCGGGATACCCTGTACGATTTCAGGCACATCTTGCTCGTGCAAATTATGGAAAATATGAATATTCAATCCGGTCTCTTTGGAAATAACTTCGGCGGTTTGCAGAGCTCTTGGCCAATCACTGCTCAGCAATACGTCAGCATCAATAGATTTAAGTTTTTTTGCCACCGCTCTAGCCTGTTCTCTCCCTAACTCCCCCAGAGGTGTTAGGGGGGTTTGTCTCTTATTCTCCATTCGAGTATCCGTTTTTCCATGTCGCACTAAATATAATCGCATAAACATATTTTACCGTGTTAACATGAGCCATGTATTACAAGAAATCCAGAGGTATCTTTGATCCCAAGTCCAAAGATCCATTCAAAATCAGCCGGTCCAAGATTGAGCTTTACACACAGTGCCCACGCTGTTTCTATATGGACGTTCGTCTCGGTCTCTCACGTCCCTCCACGCCTCCCTACACCCTAAACTCAGCTGTCGATAATTTACTCAAGAACGAGTTCGATCTTCTTCGGAAAACCGGTGAAAAACATGAGCTGATGAAAAAATACGCTATCGATGCGATTCCTTTTAGTCACCCCGACTTGCCTCAATGGCGAGGAGAAGTAACTGCTTACGAGGGAGCTTTGGTCGTAGACGAAAAATCAAATTTGCTCATCAACGGCCTGGTCGATGATGTCTGGCAAGACAGTAAGGGGAATTTGGTGATGGTTGATTACAAATCCACCAGTTCGGCCAAGCCCCCCTCCCTTGATGACGAGTGGAAACAATCATATAAGCGGCAAATAGAGATTTATCAGTGGATCTTCCGCGAGCTTGGTTTTCCCGTATCCAAGATCGGCTACTTTGTTTTTGCCAATGCCATGAAGAACTTGCCAAAGTTCGACGGTAAACTTGAATTCGAGATGTCCGTTCTCTCCTATGAAGGGAATCCAGATTGGATCGAGCTAACTCTCTTGGAAATTCGCGAACTACTCAACTCGGACATCATTCCGGCACCTGCTCATGAATGCGAATATTGTGCATACAAGCAGAAGTCAGTCCAAATAGTTAAATCTCTCAAAGAGAAGCAAGTGCCCATCTTTCCAGCCTGAAATGAATTACAATACCTCAAATATTTTCTTCAATTTTCTTTATTCTCAACTTCTGGCCGTTTATTTCAAACTCGTTACCGGTAATCTTTCCCAACAGATTTTTTGCCAAAGGTGTCTTTTCACTGAGTAGCGTCACACCATCTTCCTCAGTGCCACCCAACCCGTTCGGTACAATGAAATATTTTTTGACAGAGCCATCTACCGTGTTCAACATCGTATAGACTGAGTGGTATTTCGCAGTTTCACCCTTAAGTTCCATGAGCTTCTTCTTCTCTTCCAATAGTGAATTGAAAAGCTGGTTCGCAATTTGTCTGGTTTGGTCGTGTTGTGACTCCATCGAGGAGGCGCTTTCGTCCCGTTCGGTTGCCGCTTGTTTTATTCGCTTATCCACCGTGCGGATCTCCTTCTCTATTTTCTGTTTCAAATCAATCATGATTAATTTTACTACCACTCGCCATGCTGAGTGTAGCGGTAGGCCGCTGGTACCCGAAGGGGAGATCATCTGGGATAATAACACCGTGAATCTATCAAACTTCCACTTTGACCTACCCGACGAACTCATCGGTCAGCAAGCCATTGAGCCCAGAGACTCTTGTAAGCTTTTGGTAGTCAATCGACAGAATCAAAGTCTCTCTCACCATGTTTTTCGTGATCTAGCTGACCTCTTAGACGATCAATACGTCTTGGTCCTAAATGACACAAAGGTTTTCCCCGCCAGATTATTCGGCACCAAAGAAAGCGGGGGAAAGATAGAAGTACTTCTTCTAAAACATACTTCCTTGGACACCTTTGAATGTATCGTCCGCGGGAAAATCAAAGTTGGTCAAAATCTGATCTTTGGCTCCAATCTCGCCGGTTCCGTCATCACCAAGAGCGAAGAAGGGGAAATCAGCCTTAAGTTTAATTTTTCCGGCCCTGATTTGATTGCAAAAATAGACGAACTTGGGAAGACCCCTTTGCCGCCATACATTCATTCCGCCGACGAAGAAAAAGAGCTCCGGGAAAAATATCAAACTGTCTATGCGAGAGAAAAGGGGAGTGCGGCCGCCCCCACGGCCGGTCTCCATTTCACTCCGGAATTACTGGAAAAATTAGCCGGAAAAGGAGTTCAAATCGAAAAAATCACCCTTCACGTCGGACTTGGTACCTTTAAACCGGTTACCGAGGAGCAAATTGTCTCAAAAACTCTTCACTCGGAATCATTTTGGTTAACCTCGGCCGTCGCCGACAGGCTGAACTTGGCGAAACGATCCGGTAAAAAAATCATTGCCGTCGGCACGACGACTTGCCGGGTCCTGGAATCACAAGCCGACGAATCGGGTAAGTTAACCGCCGGAGAAGGGGAGACCAATATTTTTATCCAACCCGGTTACCGTTTTAAATTCATTGACGGCCTGATCACCAACTTCCATCTGCCTAGCACCAGCCTATTAATGCTTGTTACCGCCCTGATTTCCGCACCCAACTCCCCTGCCCGTTTGGAAAACTTTCCGGACAGCCTCATGGGCAGAGCCTACACCGAGGCAATAAAAAATAAATACAAATTCTTCAGTTTCGGTGATGCCATGCTGATACTCTAATGCTATTATTGTTCTATGAAACTTAGTGAAATAGGCCAACGCATTCTCAAACAAGCCGAGGATAAGGGTTGGGGACACACCAAAGAGTCACTCAATGTTGCCGAAAAAACAATGCTTATTGCCACGGAAATCACCGAGCTTCGTGAGGCAACCACAACAGTCGTATCTAGTCCAAAAGATACCATAGAGTCGGAGACCGCTGATATCTTAATGAGAACTTTGCATCTTGGAACCGCTTGGGGTATCGATTTTGATTCTGAAGAAATTTTCACAAGTCGATTCAAAGATCACGCAATAAAATCGATTACCGACGACGATTATCTTTACTTGTATTCCCTTGTTACCAGCGCTTACGATCAATATCGCCACAAGGAGATCGATAACTTTAAAATGTCCTTAAAGATTATTGCCTTGGAGGTTAATTATTTGGCTCAAGATCTTGACATGGATATTGCCACGGCTTGTTTGAATAAGATATCAATAAATGAATCTCGTGTGTGGGATAAAGAAAAACTAAACGGAAATTATTACAAAGGTAGCCAAAGCTAACCTTCTTTTTTGTTTCTCATCTTCTCCCGCATTTGTCCGGATTGACAGGTAAAGCAATCACAGCCCTCCAAAATGATGTTTTTATCGCTCACGAACTGTGCATTGCTAATGTTAAGTCTTCCGTTAACAAACTCACTCTCAAAATTCCCACCTCGTAACTCCCCATGATACAGAGCCCCGTTTCTGGCAAGCCTCGTTGGCGCCACACAATCAAACATATCAATGCCGCATTTGATGATATCTACAATGTTCTGCGGATCGCGTCCCAAACCCATTGTGTAAATCGGCTTACCTTTTGGTAAAAGATGTTTGATCCAGCCGATCACTTCTTGCGTCGCCTCCATGTTGTAACCAATTGTTTCTCCACCAAGGGCTACGCCACTGAACGGCATGGAGGAAATAAACTTGGCGGACTCCTCTCTCATTTCCGTTCTCCTCCCATCTTTTAATACACTTTTCAGCCCAGCGGTGGGTTCTGTTGAGGGCTTCTCTGACATATTTTTTTTCAATTTTGTCAGGGGTACATTCATCGAAGGCCATGATAATGTCCGCTCCCAGATCTTTCTGAATATCCATTGATTTTTCTGGGGTAAACCGATGCATTTGTCCGTCCAGATGAGACTTGAAGGTTACTCCGTCCTCGTCGATTTTGGATAGAGTTTCGCCTTTGGCACCAAGTCCCAAGGAAAATACTTGAAAACCTCCGCTATCGGTAAGAGTCGGCCCGTTCCAGTTCATAAACTTAGCTACTCCTCCCATTTTGGAAACCACTTTTTCCCCGGGGCGCAAAAATAGATGATAAGTGTTGGCTAGGACGATTTCGGCTTTTGTATCACGAATATCCTTCCCATCCAGCGCCTTCACGGTTGCCGCCGTACCAACTGGCATAAATACCGGTGTTTGAACCTCACCGTGATCGGTGGTTAGCACTCCAGTCCCGTCAGAATTTTTGATGAATTTGAATGGCATGGTTGTATTTTACTTTGAACTAAGTAACAATTGATGAGTGGAACTTGGAATCCGTCACGGTAGGCACCTTCAATAAGCCTGTAATATTGCATTTTTAGCTTAGGTGTGGTACAATCTAGGATAGTTTTCGCACCTAATATTTCAAAAAAGAGGAGTCACCATGAAACGCTTTGCCTTAGAAGGCTGGATTCAGGTTCAATTTGGCGGCAGTATGGAAAAATACGTGCACCCAACCATTGGCGGCTGTTTGCTGATCGACCCGAGTCGGGAAGCTATAGCTGTCTGCAACAAAAGTAACCCCACTCTGGTGGAGGCCAGGCAGTGCCTGGACGATGTAGTCAAACTGGGTGGTGGGAACGATCTGAGTCCTGCTCGGCTTCTACAAGCTGAGATAAACGCTGTCAGCAACCGGATTGCCCCAAGAATGGTTTACAACCATGTTTTCAAGCTGTTCGGCTCTGTACAAATGGCCCATCGGGTCTATATGGGGTTCTATCACGATACCGACGGCTTGGACAAGCCTTTCTGGCTTATCGCCCGGACCTCTTCTGAGGCACTGGAAATCGACCGCGCCGCCGCCTTATTGTCTTCCCAAGCCCCCACCGCAATTGAGGCATCCACGTCTCAGACAATTCTCTACTACTACACTGGACACTACAGTGTCATCAAGATTGTCATTGTTGGGCATGGGCGTGGTGGACAAGGGGTAAGCTGGGAAATGAATAAGTCTCCCGCTCATGGTGTTGACGCCGATCCTTGCCTCGAGCAGATCGACTGTTGTCTTTGTGGAAACAGGTCGTTTTTTCTCTATTGGCCCGGTGACTACGCCGATTTCATGAGACAGGCGGAGACCGTATTCCTCCGCCACGCAGACGAGTGTGAAGGAAAAATCAGGGTTCGTCTTTAGTATCAGACCTCTCACGTAAAGTGAGAGGTCTTTTGTTTTGAGAAAGAAGGTGGCTATGAGCCGGGGGTGGGACTCGAACCCACTACCTGCGGTTTACGATACCGCCGCTCTACCAGCTGAGCTACCCCGGCAACATCCACTATTTTACTCGAAATACCGCTAGGTTATTGATGAATGGTAAAATACCCCATACATTGACATGTGGAGGCCTAATGGGTTTCAGAAAAGTATCGATTGATATTTCTTTGACAAGAGAAGATATGGCAGAGTTGTTGATACACAAAATGGAACCAAAACTCGATGGAAATGGAATAACTCACGTTTTTCAATCAAGCGTGGAACTCAAAGAAGAATATATTTGGTGTAAGGTTTCATTATCTACCGAGAATGGGTTCAGGTTTATCGGACAAATCACTTACGATTCCTATTTGGATGACACTTGTGAGTAATCATACGTGTATGCCATACTTCCACACACTTTGACAAACGGAGGCACAATGGGTTTTCAAAAAAAATCTTTGATTATTTCCCTCACCCGTGAGGAACTGATTGGTCTGATCATTGACAACAAGGCAGTGGTAACCAAGACAGAAGACAAACCGATTACATTATCCGGTTCGGGAACTTACACAAACGAACCAGACTACAAAAACGGCGGCGTCTCTCACATTTTTTTCACCAATATTGACTTTGATGGTGAATATCTTTGGGCAAAGGCAACCCTACTTTCATACGATGGTCAGACATTCATTGGCACGCTCGCATACGACCATTTCCCCGACAACATGTCTGAATAGCAGTTTACCGTGTTTGAGTTTATTCTCAGGCACGGTTTTTTGTGTTCAGGCTATTGATCCAACTTTGGGATAGTAATTTTGACACCGGAATAAATCAAATCCGGATTGGTAAAGACCTTTTTATTGGCCCAATAAATTTTGGTCCATTTGAATCCGTCTCCGTAGGCTCTAACGGCCAGCTTCCAATACGAATCTCCTTTTTGAGTAGTGTATTCACCTGCTTCAATAGGTTTACCGGATGGTTTTACTTCTGCTCGAATAACGTCTCCTTTGTCAGAAATAGCAATGTCTTTTTTAGCTTCAAACACAGTAATCTTTTTCGGGTCAACCTTCGGTATTCTAAGTTCCATCCCGGCACTAATCAGTCCCTTTCCGGTAATTTTATTCTCACTCATTATGTCGACATAGTTATAGCCAGACTTGTAGTATTTTTCTGAGATGTGCCAAAGATCATCCCCCTTAACTACCTTATAGGTATCAATTAGTTTATCATTGATTGATTCATCCTTCTTTTCTGTAGTTGCAGGTTGTTGTTCGTTTAGAAGGATTCCTTGCCAGGTTTTCAGATTTGCTGTGCGGAAATAGTTAAATATTAGTCCAGCAATGACCACAATCACCACTGCGCCCATCAGCGTACTGATGGCATTCTCGTTTAGTTTGAAGAATTTTAGGATATTTTTAATACGTTTTTCCGTACTCTGTCCTGTTTTCATACCTCAATCTTATATAAAGACTTATGTTTGTCAATAGGTAGTATTTGGGTGAGACGGCTGTTCGAATCCCATTTTTGGCAGCAAAAAAAGCTCGCACCATGCGAGCATTTTCATTGCGAGGCTAAGAAGATGATATTCGGCCTATCTGAACCAAGAATCAGTGGCTCTGTCACAGGTTCAATTTTGCCAATAAAAAAACCGGCTATCAATCACCGGTTCTTTCTACTTTGCGAGGCTGGGGGGATTCGAACCCCCGACCTTCTCCGTGACAGGGAGACGCGCTAACCAACTTACAAGCCATCATTTGGGTTTCTCGACCAACCCTACGCTCAAATCACACTTGTTCAATATCCTATAACTTGACAAATAGCCTATGCTGTGATATAATTCATCTCATAAGATTGAGAACTCTCTCAATCATCACACTAACTTGTTAAAGGAGATTTACCCCATGAAAAACAGCAATCTGTTCATCCTGCTCGCTCTTGCCGCAATCGTCCTCACCACCCTCGCCTGCGCCTCAGGCAACCCGTACGCCTCCGTCGAAAGCCCCGCGGGCTTCTGGAAAGGTTTGTGGGACGGCATGACTGTCCTATTTTCGGGTCTCATCAGCATTTTCAATCACAGCTATGGACTCTATGAAGTCAACAACAACGGCGGCATGTATAACCTCGGCTTCTGGCTCGGCATCTCACTGCTGGCTGGTGCATCCCGCGCTAGCGCTGGCAAGTAATCTCTGCAACAACCCCGCCTCTCGGCGAGAAAAGGAAAGTCTTCCTTCTCTCGAAGGGAGGCTTTTTTTTGGCAAAAATCTTGCCCTGTTTATTGCACAGCGACCTTCTTAAGCCATTATCCGTAGAGTTGGGTGCGTTCGTGCCTCAGATAGCTATTGCTTTTAGGACTTGATATAATGTGCTAGTTAAATCATCTTAACCTTTACAGATTGTCTCGCGGTGATGATGGCCACGGGGAAAGTAGAAAGGAGCCAGAAATGGCTGTTCGTTTGTACGTAGGGCTTTGGATTCGTTGAATTCGAAGACGCTGAAGCTGCTAAGAGTGCTATCGAAAAAATGAATGGTGCTGACCTTGATGGTCGCAACATTATTGTTAATGAAGCCCGTCCCAAAGAAGACCGTCCCGCTGGTGGGAGATCCTTCGGAGGCCGCTAAGTTAGCTCTTAATTCGTAAGAATTACGTATAATGGTCGTATGACCGTTAACCGAGAAACCGCCCAGCTCCTTGAAAGAGTTGCGGCGGTTTTTCGTGTTAAAGAAGGTGATACTTTTAGAGTCAAAGCCTATTTAAATGCTGCTGCGGTCATAGACAGTCTTACGGAGCCGCTGGACGAACTTTGGCGGCAACAAAAGCTCGACACAATACCTGGCCTCGGGAAGGCACTGATAGGATACATGGATGAGTATTTTTCCAAAGGCAGGGTCCGTCATTTCGACACTCAACTCAAAAAAGTTCCGGCGGGGATGTTTGCTCTGATGGAAATTCGCGGAGTGGGTCCCATGACTGCTTATAAAATTGCCAGAAAATTTCATCTAAAAGATCGAGACACGGCTATATCTCAGTTGGAAAAACTTATCAAGGATGGCAAGCTAAGCGGTCTTGAAAGTTTCAAAGAGAAATCGGTCGAAAGACTAAAAAAATCACTCAAAGTCAAATCCTCCGGTAAGGGTCGGATTCTTATCTCTGACGCCTTGTCCATCGCCGAACCCTTCATTTACTACCTTATGCTGTCTCCACACACCATATCGGCCGAACCGCTTGGCAGTCTTCGAAGACGTCTTTCCACTGTAGGAGATATTGATCTGGCCATAAACACGAAGAACCCTACCGAGTCTATGTCGCATGCTCTCTCTTACCCTCAGATTAGCTCCATCATTACGCGGGGCGACAAGGTCAGCCACGTCAAGCTAAAAAATGGCTTCGAAGTCGATATTAAGATCTCTCTTCCCGATGACTGGGGAAGTTTACTCCAGCACTATACCGGCTCCAAGATGCACAATATTCGTCTCCGGACTATTGCCAAGGAAAAAAACCTTTCACTGTCTGAGTGCGGGATCAAGAAAGGTAAAAAAACCAACCATTTCAAAACCGAAAAAGATTTTTACCGTTTCTTGGGAATGCAGATGATTCCGCCTGAGATTCGAGAAGGAGCTGGTGAGATCGAACTAGCCCAAAAAAACAAGATACCCAACCTGATTGAATTGAGTGATATCAAAGGCGATCTCCATATTCACAGCAACTTTGATTTTCCCAGTTCTCATGACCAAGGTAATAGTTCACTCCACGATATTCTTACCAAAGCTGAAGCACTTGGATATGAGTACATCGGAATATCAGACCACAATCCAAAATATTCTGACTTGTCGGAAAGCGAGACAGAAAACATTTTACGTGCCAGAAAAAAGTATCTAGAGCAGGACATTCGTGCTTATGAAAAGAGTGTGAAAAATAGAGGAATTAAATTACTCATAGGTTTGGAGGTGGATATTAGGCCCGGGGGGGATCTTGCTCTGAGCGATAAACTTATGAATTTACTAGACTATGCCATCGTCTCCATCCATTCCGCATTTGATAAAACCAGAGAAGAAAATACCGAAAGAATTATCGCGGCCCTTTCTCATCCAAAAGCCACAATCCTCGGACATCCCACTGGTCGGATAATAAACAGTAGGGAGCCCATATCGGCCGACTGGGAAAATATATTTGAGTTCTGTGCAAAATACAAAAAGATCATTGAGGTCAACGCTTACCCCGACAGAATGGACTTACCTGAAGATCTGATAAAGAGCGCTGTGTCCAAAGGTGTCAAGCTCATCATCAATACGGACAGTCATGGCGTCAATCATATGGAGGGCGTGAAATATGGTGTCTGGCAGGCCAGAAGAGGCTTTGCTACAAAAAGAGACGTTGTAAACTCCCTAACATGGAAGAACTTGCAGACAGTGCTAAAATAGTTTTGTTACTTAATTAGTCAAGACCTATGAACTTCCCCCTTCTGCTTCTCGTTGCCGCCGTTATCATATTTTTCTACGTAGTCTCTCTTTACAACTGGTTCCAAACCGCGCTTACCAGGATTACTGCATCCATCCAAGATATTGGAAATCAGCTAAAGCGACAAGCCAGTCTGATTCCCAACCTTGAAAAATCGGCTAAAGGCTACCTCAAGCACGAAAAGGGCATCTACGAGGCCATAGTTTCTGCGAGAAAAGCCGTTGAAAAAGCCTCCGGCAGCAAAGACATTTCCAAAATTGAAGCCGCCTCGGACGCTGTAAGTTCTCTGGTTCCCAAACTCCAGATCCTAGTCGAAAGTAATCCTGAAATGAAAGGCGTCGAAGTCATCAACAAGCTCATGGACGAGCTCCGCGACACGGCAGACAAACTGATGTACGCCAGACGCGTGGTCATCGATCTTACTGCCGACTTCAACGCTAAAGTAGTCACAGTTCCCAGCAATTTCGTGGCTATGATCTTCGGCTTCAAGATGCAAAAAGGTCTGTCTACACCCGTAGAGGGAGGCCATCTCGAAGTTTCTGAAGCCGAAACGAAAGAACCCAAGATCGACCTCTGATAGAATTCGTTTCAGATGAAAAATATTTACGAACAAGTTGACGAGAATAAATTCCGGAGTGTGGTGGTTATCACATCCTTTATCGTTTTCATCACCGCCGCCACCTATCTCATCACTTATTCACTCGGATATGATCTGAGCGCTGTCGGAATAGCGTTGGTCCTCTCAGGTATTTTTAGCTTCATCGGTTACTACAACTCCGATAAAATAATTTTAGGGATATCCGGCGCCTCCCCCGCCAACAAAGGGGATCATTTTGAGTTTTATACAGTCACCGAGAATCTGGCTAGGGTTGCCCGGATTCCCATGCCAAAGCTATATGTCATCGACGACACCGCCATGAACGCTTTCGCTACCGGACGGGATCCTGAACACGCGGTTGTCTGTGCCACTACCGGAATTCTCTCTAAACTAAACCGTACCGAAATGGAAGGTGTTGTCGCTCACGAACTCAGCCATATCAGAAACTACGACATCCGCCTGATGAGTATCGTTACCATTCTCGTCGGTTTGGTTACCCTTCTAGCCGATATTCTCCTTCGAACCAGAATGAGGGGAAAATCAGATAGGGAAGAGGGAAACCTCGGAGCTATTCTGATGATTGCAGGAATTATCATGGCTCTGCTCTCACCCCTTGTTGCTCAGTTGATTCAGTTGGCCATTTCCAGGCGGCGCGAATTCTTTGCCGATGCTTCCGGTGCACTTCTAACAAAATATCCCGCAGGGTTGGCGAGTGCGCTCGAAAAAATCTCCGCCGACAAAGAGCCCCTGGAGGCGGCCAACAAAGCCACTGCCCATCTCTACATCGCCAATCCGCTGAAAAATCACCACGATTCTATCGGCTGGTTCGCCGACCTCTTCAACACCCATCCCCCAGTTAAGGAACGTATCAAAGCCTTACGAGCAGGATAATTTGCTTTTCTTGTACCAATGGTAAATTAAACGGGAATTGACAACAATAGCTTTCAGGTTAACTCTTTTTCCAGATTGATACATTCGCATGCATCGTTTAAGGATTTGTGTTAATTCCCGGCAATCTTTCTCTTCCTTTGGTAGTTCTTGGAGAATCATATTACCCATAGAAGCTACTTGAAACTCATCAAGTAAATCCTCATAAAAATCGGACAGTATTAACAATATTTTTTGCTTGGGATCATCCGTTATGTTGGTATAGCGAGAAAATAACTTCAACATTGGAAGTTCATAAAGCTCAAGTTTCTTAATCCACTTTGTTCGAATTTTTGTTCGGACCACGTTTCTCCTGAAAAAGTAGTCCTCGTACCATTTTGCGAGTATCGGTGTCTCGGTTCTAATTAATTGTGCCCATTTTTTAGCCACAGATAGTTCTTTGCTAAGGTTTCGTGTGGTTGCCGCATATACCAAATATGGGAGATAATCTATACTTTTAGTATTTTCATGAATCATGTAAAATCCTGGGTAGATCAAGGGTTCTGGATTTTGGCCCAATTCTAGGTTTCTGTTTATAGCATAAGCTTTAACCGATGCTTCAGGATATCCAAGCAGTATTCCTGTTTTTATTTCGTTATCGTAATCTGTTGAGCGTAGGATGACCGAAGAAAGTAATACTTTTTCCATATCTTTTCCAACATGAAGTGAGGTGCAGTTACCCTTCTCGGGGGAACTGTGCAATCCTGCCACGCGTAACCATTTTTCGATACGTAACAAATTTTCTTTGTTGGATTTTCGCTTTTGTCTTGTTAGTGAGATTTCGGAGACGGGTTTCAGTTCTCGGTAGGCGAGCCAAAGGAAGACTTTATCTAACAAGTCGATAGGTAAAAATAATAAACTTCGCGATAATTTTTGATCAAAAGTAGTCATAAAAATGGCTCAGGCGGACCCGAGCCGGTAAGAATTGTTAATCACTTGAGCAGCATTTTGTATTGTATTCGTGTCCGCAGTTCCAACAAGTATTACGACCAATAGCGTTAGACTTACCACACTTGCAACAATACCATTTTAGAGCAGAAATAATTCTTCCAATCATATAAAATTGCTCCTTAGTTTAAAGATAGCTGATTCTATCACATTCAGTCTGTAGTAAGTTTTATAATAAATATAGTGCAAAACATCAAGGGAAAGAGCTTTTCCAACGACGACATCAAAGGTGTAGATTTCGAGAACACCAAGTTTGTCGATAGCAAATTTACCAAATGCCTTTTCAAGTTCACCGGTTTTCTGGAGTGTGTTTTTGTGAACTGCGACTTTTCCAATGCTTTGCTGGACTCCACCTCCTTCACCAAATGCCGTTTTGAAGATTGTAAACTGAATTGGATAAACTTCAAAGATTGTTCACTTTCGGGGTGTATATTTCAGCACTGTTTAATGGAAGGCTGTTCATTTGAAAAACAAAAGCTTCCCGAGTGCTCCTTTCCGGAATCCGATCTCACCTCGGTTTATTTTGCCAACTGCGACCTTTCGGGGATGGATCTCACTCGTGTTAACTTCGAAAAAGCCATTTTTGATTATTGCAAACTAAAAAACACAGACTTTACTGATTCGAACACTACGGGAGTCTCCTTTCAAAACTGCCAGATAATCAAAACCATTCTTGATCTGGAAGGCTTCATCCAATTCGGTCTCTCCAAAGGTTTTGTTCTTAAAAGCTGATAAAATTTGGCGCATGTCTTCAGCCATATCCAAAGAAATGCTTCTTTCGTCGGTAATTTCCGGTGAAGTAGGCAAACTAAGTCCCAAATTGTCCTTCTGGCAGTCCGACATCGCGGCAACCCAAACCTTGTGGGAATCACCCGATTCTCTTTCCTTGGAATCTGTGCTGGATTTCATCGACCCGGAAGAAGATCTGTATGAATCAGTTAACCTGGCTTTACTATATGGCATCGGTTGGGAGTTCATCTGGGGGAGGAAGCCGCCTGAAGTCGTCGGCCGGCTTCGCCGGGAAACTATTCAAAAGGCCAGAACGGGAGTGGCCTTAAGTGAATTAGAATCTTTGTGGTACCGCCTAATTTGCGTGGATACCGATATGTTTTAATTCCGTATGTGTGTTCCGTGATGCTTACCTTTCAAGATCGCTTGTACAAGCTCGTTCGGTATGTTTCCGTTGATAATAATTGTTTCAAAGCCTCTTTTTGCCATCACTAAACTTTCTTTCACTTTATGAATCATTCCTCCGGTCACATCAACTTTCCTTGAGTCGGAAATAAATCTTTCGACTTCCTTAATATTCTCATGGCTGATTACGGAAATGGTTCTCCCTTCTGAGTCATACACCCCGTCTGTATCCGTACAATAAACGAAACTGACTTTAAACTTCTTAGCTATTTTCCCGGCCAGAGCCCCCAGTACCATTTCTGTCGAATAGATACAGGCCCCAATTTTCTTGTCAAAAATCACATCACCATATAACACCGGTAAATAGCCGATCCTTAAGGCTTGTTCAATAGGGTCACAAAAAACCTCTTCGACTTTGAAGTTATACGCCAGAATGCAACTCTCTGGAGAAAACGACACCGCCGGTAGCTTCTGGTCAAGAAAGGTTTTAATTACTATTCTATTGAGTTCAATTGCCCGGTCGGCTACGATCGGAAAGCCTTTAAACTGAAGCGGCCCCTTGATACCGTCCCTCACCTGGTATTCTACGGCAGGTCGGTGGGCAAAAGACCCGGCACCATGTGCCACGATAATTTTCCCCTTAAAGATGTTATGAATCTTTTTAAGTTCACCGGCAAGTCGATCAATTGTTTCCGGCCTTGATGTTCGATCTTTCCCCTTATCGGTAATCAAACTTCCCCCTAACTTAATTAAAATCAGTTTCTCCATTACCCCAAGTTTATCACTGTCGGCTTAGCACTCAGCTTGACGGAGTGCCAAAGCCGTAGTATTATTTTTGTATGGAAAATAACAAGCCCGAAGAAGGTAAGCTCCTGGAGAAATATACTGTGAATCTAACCCATAAGGCTAAGTCGCACCTACTCGATCCGGTTATTGGCCGGGACATGGAGATTCGCCGCGTGATGCAAGTCCTTTCCCGCCGTACGAAAAACAACCCCGTTCTTATTGGTGATCCTGGTGTTGGCAAAACCGCTTTAGTGGAGGGCCTAGCCAATCGTATCGCCGATGGTGATGTCCCTGACTCCATCAAAGATAAAGATTTACTCGTGCTGGATATGGCCAGTGTTTTGGCCGGTGCTTCGTATCGCGGTGAATTTGAACAAAGGATGAAAGGTATCGTTGATGAAGTCAAGAAAGGCGCAGGGCAATACATATTGTTAATTGACGAACTTCACACATTAGTCGGAGCCGGTGCGGCCGAAGGAGCGGTCGATGCCGCCAATATTTTGAAACCTGCACTAGCCAGAGGTGAACTCCATCTTATTGGCGCCACCACTATCGATGAATATCGTAAGCACATCGAAAAAGATGCCGCTCTCGAACGACGCTTCCAGCCAATTTTAGTTGAAGAGCCTAGCAAAGAGGACACTATTGCTATTCTTCGAGGAATTAAGGAAAAATACGAGATTCATCACAAATTAAGAATCAGCGATGATGCCCTCATCGCGGCCGTAAATCTTTCTGTCCGCTACCTTCCGGATCGTTTTCTGCCGGACAAAGCGATAGATCTAATCGACGAAGCCGCTTCTTCTCTCAAAATTGAAATCGATTCTATGCCGGCAGTTTTGGATCTTTTGAAAAGAAAAATTACGCAAATCGAAATCGAGCTAGCCGCCCTCAAAAAAGAAAATTCCGACTCGGCCAAGGCTCGACGTGAATTACTGGAAAAAGATCGGGAGGATAAAAAGGTAGAAGCCGCCAAGATTGAAGTCGCTTGGAAGCAACAGAAGGGAATTATCGAAGAAATAAATAAGATCCAATTTGAGATAGATCAAACTAAAGTCAAATTTGACACTGCTGAGAGAGAAGTGCGTCTCGAGGAAGCAGCTGAACTAAAGTACGGGACGTTACCCAAACTTCAAGCAAAATTAAACGAAAAACAAACAGAATGGGGAAGTATCAAACCGGAAGATCGTGTTCTGCAATTGGATGTAGACACAGAAGATATTGCGAGAGTCATTTCCCGGTGGGCGGGTATACCGGTTACCAGGCTATTGGGTTCCGAATCATCAAAACTAATTAATCTAGAAAGGGAACTCACCAAGCGGGTTATTGGGCAAGATAAAGCCATTAAATCCGTGGCTAATGCCATCAGAAGGTCTCGCGCAGGCATTTCTGACGAGAATAGGCCGATAGCTTCGTTCCTATTTTTAGGACCCACTGGGGTTGGAAAAACCGAAACAGCCAAAGCCTTGGCTGAGGAACTCTTTAACGATGATAAATCTCTTATTCGTATCGATATGACCGAGTACACCGAGAGTCATTCGATTGCTCGGCTCATCGGTGCTCCTCCAGGTTATGTGGGCTATGAAGAAGGCGGTCAACTAACGGAAGCCGTTAGACGCAAACCTTACTCGGTCATCCTTTTTGACGAGATCGAAAAAGCTCACCCGCAGATATTCAGTGTTTTCTTGCAGATCTTAGACGATGGCCGTCTTACGGACGGCAAGGGTCACACTGTCAATTTCAAGAATACAGTCATCATCATGACGAGCAATCTTGGTGGTGGCTTTGTGGTTGACGATAAAATGGATGAGGTTGACATTGAAGCAAAGATGCATGAAGCACTCAGAGATAATTTTCGTCCGGAGTTCTTAAACCGGATTGATCAAATCATTACTTTCAGGCGGTTAGGCAAGGAAGAAGTGTCTAAAATAGTCGACATCCAACTTCGGGAGCTATCTGGTCGATTATCTTCAAAAGGTTTCCATATAGATTTTGACAAATCCGTGAGTGATTATATTGCTCTCTTTGGTTTCGACAAAATCTACGGTGCCCGCCCCATAAAGAGAGTTCTCCAAAACAAGATTGAAGACGAACTCGCTCTGCAGATAATCGAGGGCCGCCTGCAAGTAGGCAAAAAGATTTCCGTAGGTATCAAAGATGGTAGTTTATCGGTAAAATAGGTGGTTGTGATCAATCTAAAGATTACCAAGCTCGAAAAAAGCTACAACCAGCCGCTTCTGGACGACGTCACCCTGACTCACACGGGTAACGGTGTGGTGGCTTTGATAGGGGATAATGGCAGTGGTAAATCCACTCTTCTAAAAATTCTCATGGGACTAGACGAGCAAGATGGCGGCAAAATCGAGTGGGGTGGTGACGTTCGTATCGGCTATCTTCAGCAAGAGATCGATTCTCTTCCAACTTTATCGGGTGGCCAAAAGAAGATTGCTCTCTTGGCGGATTTGATCTATTCCAACCTCTATGATGTATTGCTTCTGGACGAGCCAGACAATCATCTGGATATTGAAAACAAACAGTGGTTAGCGAGTGCCATCGAGTCTTTCGATGGTTTGGTGGTAATGATTTCCCACGATAGGCACCTGCTCAAACAAATCACCACCCATACTTGGCTAGTCGAGGATCGAGAAATTCGCACTTATCCCTTCGGATATGAAAAATTTGTCTTGGAATACGAGAAAGAAAGAGAAAGTATGGAGCATCTCTTTCATGTTCAGGAAAAAGAGCACAAGAGATTAAAAGAGTTAGTTAACGTCTTCAAAGCCAGAGCCTCAAGCGGACCCAAAATGGCTCGATATTATCATGCTTTGGAAAAACGTCTGGCCCGTTTCGAGGCCGAGATGGTCAAAGATCCCAAAAAGCACGACGCTCATATACAGCTTAGTACTTCTGTTTCCGGTAAACAGATCAAGCATAAAATTGCCATAATGGTAAAAGATCTGGACTTCTCTTACCCGGACAATCCTGTCTTTGAAAACGCCGAACTCTATATTGAGGTAGGTGAAAAGGTAGCTTTGATATCTCCCAACGGTTCCGGTAAGTCTACTCTTATCAAACTAATTCTTGGTCAATTAATTCCGTCCAACGGAGTTGCCAGAACGGGTGAAAACCTCAAAGTCGGTTATTATTCTCAGGAACATCTCGAAGCGTTGGACAAAGACTCATCTCCAATCGATTGCTTCACCCAGAGATTCCCGATTGCCGATTACGAAGCCGCTGCCGTTCTTCGCAAGTTTTATTTTAGTAAACACACCATTAAATCTAAAATATGGACTCTATCCGGTGGCCAAAAGGCCCGTTTACAATTGGCCCTTTTTCTTTACACCAATCCCGATATTCTCATCCTCGATGAACCCACGAACCACCTGGATCTCAAATCTGTCGCGGCCCTCGAAGAATTTTTGGTCGATTACGAAGGCACTGTGCTTTTGATTTCTCACGACCACGATCTCCTCAACAACGTTTGCGACATCGCCTACGAAGTCAGAAACAAAAAGATCCTCCTCAGCCCCAACTTCCTAAACGAAAATTAGCCCACAAAAAGGCACTCTGATTTCAGAGTGCCAAGTAGCAAGAAAGTTAATCGTAATGAAAAGCGCGGGCTTCGCGGTACTGGTCGAGAACCGGTAAGGAGAGTGAGTAAACTTCCATTACTCTTTGCATCGGCTTTATACTTTCGGCCTGTGCTTTCTCCCGAGCACTCTCTGTCGGCATTACATAAACTGGAAAATCTTCGTACTCCAAAGTGTCGCACACAATAATCATGTGTGTAGCCCCTTTTTCTTTACCTTTAGCATACCATTCCTTGATCAAATCTCTCGAAACAGACATAATAACTCCTCTCATTAATGTGCTTTATAGGCCATTATATCATCTAACTACCATGCACAAAAAATCCTGCTAAAATTGGGTTTGTGCACAAAGTAACAGTTACCTCTGACGACGTCAAAAAAATTGCCAAGCTAGCCAATCTCCAACTTCAAAAGGATGAAGCAGATCGCTTCGCAGGGCAGTTCACGGAAACCGTTGACATGATCAATCGGCTGAACGAAATCAACACCTCTGACGTTCCTGCTACATACCAAGTAAACGGCCTGGCCAACATATCCCGGGATGATACCGTAGATCTTAAAAGAATGCTTCCTCAAGAGGTCGCTCTCCGAGAGGCCAAACTTACCAGCAACGGCTTTTTTGTTGTTCCCCGAGTTATTGACACAGACGAAACGGAAAGTGTGATCTAATGAAACAACTACACGAACTAACCATCAAAGAAGTCCACGAAGGCTATCGAAATAGGATTTTCTCCTGTGTCGATTTGGTTAAACACTTTTTGAGTCGCATTGATAAATATAACCCCAAACTTAATATCTTTTTGGCTCGTAACCAACATGCCTTGGAACAAGCTGCGGTCATCGACAAAGAAATCGCGGAGAAGGGGATCGATAGGGAGCTGCTCGGCATACCCATGGCCATAAAAGATAATTTCTTAACTGTTGGTATTTCTACCACTGCCAGTTCAAACATTCTAAAAGGTTACATGCCACAGTATGAGTCGACCGTAACCGGTAAGCTTCTGGCGGCTGGTGCCATCTTTTTGGGTAAAACCAATATGGATTCTTTTGCACACGGTAGTAGCACCGAAACATCCGACTTTGGTCCTACCCATAATCCCTGGAACCCAGACAAACTTCCCGGAGGTTCTTCCGGTGGCTCTGCAGCTGCCATATCAGCACAGTTAGTGACAGCTGCTCTTGGTAGTGAGACCGCCGGCTCAATTCGCCAACCTGTTGCTTGGTGCGGTGTCACCGGTTTTAAGCCCACCTATGGTCGTGCCGGGCGCTATGGTTGTATTGCTATGGCTAGCTCCACTGACTCACCGGGCCCAATTGCCAAGACTGTTGAGGATGTCGCCATTATTACCAAAGTAATTTCCGGGAAAGATCCCTTTGACGCTACAACCAGCTCTTTGGATGTTGAAAACTATCCCTCTTTTTTGGGAAAAACAGATTTGAAGGGTCTTAGAATCGGTTTAGTCAAAGAATATTTGTTGCCGGATATGAGAGATGATGTCAAAAAATTAATCCTCGATTCTGCCGAAAAATTTCGGTCACTCGGAGCTACAGTTGAAGAAGTATCTCTGATGGATCCAAAATATGCCATTGGCGTCTATACCGTTGTTCAGCGTTCGGAAGTTAGTTCGAACCTGGCCAGATTCGATGGTATTCGTTTTGGCCACACTCGCGACTCTTTTGGTGAAGAAACCAAACGACGCATTATGCTCGGCACTTATACTTTGTCCTCCGGCTACTATGATGCTTATTACAAAAAGGCCCAAGCCGTCCGAACCAAGATGATTGATCAGTTTGCCGAAATCTTTAAAACCTACGATGCGGTTATCGGTGCAGTTTCTCCCGGTCCGGCACTTTCTCTCGGTGCTACCAAGAACCAACCTATGTTTGGTGAAATGGAAGATATTCTCGTCGAGCAGAGTTCCGTGGCCGGATTAACGAGTGCCGGGGTACCCTGTGGCTTCGTTGATGGTCTGCCGATTGGACTTCAGATCACCTGCGATCAGTTTCAAGAGGCGAAAGCTTTGACGATTGCCGATTGTTATCAGAGAAACACAGCCTTTAATCAGTTTCCTGATATAGACAAAACTCTATGAAAATTACACCTTTAATCGGTCTTGAAGTTCACGTCGAGCTGGAAACAAAATCAAAAATGTTTTGTGGTTGTCCGGCAGATCATTTTGGAAAGGCTCCCAATACCCAGACCTGCCCTGTCTGTCTTGGTCTTCCTGGCGCCCTTCCGGTTCCCAACAAAAAAGCCGTTGAATCTTGTTTAAAAATTGGTTTAGCACTCAACTGTTCCATAAACAGACTTTCTAAATTTGACCGTAAACAATATTTCTACCCCGACCTCGCCAAGGGTTATCAGATTAGTCAATACGACCAACCCTTTTGTTCGGAAGGTTTTTTGAATTTAGATTCCGGAAAAAAGATTGGCATTGAAAGGGTTCACCAGGAAGAAGATACCGGGAAACTTCAGCATACTGTCCTAAACGGAAAAAAGATTACTCTTGTGGACTTCAATCGCTCCGGAGTTCCTCTTGTTGAAATTGTTTCCAAGCCGGATATGGCTAGTAGTGCTGAAGCCAAAGAGTACTTAAAAAAAATCCACGAAATCATTCGGACCATCGGAGTCTCGAGCGCCGACATGGAAAAAGGCCAGATGCGGCTGGAACCGACAATCAACGTTTGTATCGAGAATGAGGGGGGTATTCATTACACTCCTTTGGTGGAAATAAAAAACATCAACTCCTTCAATTTCGCTGTTCAGGCCATAGAGTTTGAAATCAAACGGCAGGTTGAGGAATATGAGAATACAGGAACCGAAAAAAGTCTTACCAACAAAACCACCAGAGGTTACGACTCGGTCAAAAAAGTAACCTTTTTACAAAGGACCAAAGAGGAAGCCAAAGATTATCGGTACTTTCCCGAGCCGGATATTCCGCCATTTATTATTGAGGACGATTTTGTAGAAAAAATTAGAAAAGAGCTCCCTTTACTTCCGGATCAGGAAATATCTTCATTAGAAAAGTTAGGTGTGGAGAAAAAAGACGCCAAAGTCCTTGTTAGCACTCAAAACCGGCTCGCTATTCAGATAATTCATGATTATTCCCGTGATGATCGGGTTGATCCCCGGAAACTTGCCAGCCTGATAGTCAATGGTAAATTAGATCCCTCCAAAGACACCAAGGCTCAGTATGATAGTTTAACCAAAGTGGGCATAACTGATAAGTCTGTACTCACTGCCATCGTCCAAAAAATAATCGATACCAACCCGAATGTTGTCGCCGAATACAAAAAAGGCAAAACCAACGTAGTCGGTTTCTTTATCGGTCAGGCCATGAAAGAGACCAAGGGAACGGCCTCTCCATTGATCTTGTCTGAGCTAGTGACAAAACTCCTAAACTCTTGACAAAAAGACCTATAGCGTATATAATATCCGTGAACCTTAAGTGTGGGCACTCCTGAGGGAAAATGTGATGAGTTTGGAAAAGTCGGAGCGTTCCGGCTAGCAAGACCGTTCGCCCAAACCCAAAAGGAGCAAAATGTCCAACTTGTGTCAACCCTGCGGTCGCAGCCACGTCGCCCCTGAGACTTACCGCATAATCTGGATGGAGCACTTCTATCTAGAGTGGGACAAAGACTGTCCCTGCGGCTGTGGCGATAAGCCAAGTCAGACTCTTACCAATTCGGTGACCGGAGAAGTCCGTGTCTGTACTCCGAATGAGGTCTGGGTTCTCTTTGGCGGTGCCGAAGACCAAGTCGGTCTCATGACCGGTTGACGAAGAGGTTCAAAAGGAGCTCCTGGACGGGGCTCCTTTCTTGATTCTAATCGTCGACAAATTCAAGAATGTCTTGTGTCACTCTGTCACCGAATCCAGCGAAAGAGTGCTCCGCTCCTTCATAGACTATCGTCTTTACTTTTGGAGAATTTAGTAATTCTTTTGTCAATTTATCCATAGCCATGTACGGATCCATCACCGGTGCTATGCCATCATCTTTTGTTCCGCTAATTGCAAATACCGGCACATCGATTAAATTCACAGTTTTCCATCCTAAGGAATCATCAAAAAAGTTAAAAACCGCAAGATTCGTGTTTGTTCTAAAAAAATTCAACGCAGTCCCTGCTGATAGGATTTCCGAACCCCAAAGTTTATTTTCCAATAACCGTTTGTCCTTTCCTATTGCCATATTATTGTTCGCCTCTTCCAGAATTGCTTCGATATTTTCCTTCTCACTTGGTTCTCGCGTTAGACCTATCATGTCGGCCGGGCTCAGGAGGATTATCCCGGTGATATTATCGTGTTTACATTTATACAAGAAATAAGCAATTTTGGAACACCCCAAACTGTGTCCAAATAGCCAAATTTCTGAATACCCTAGACCAAGGGCATAGTCTACCCACGCTTGAATATCTATCAAACAGTCTTCAAATCTTTCGAAAGCATTACCTACTATTTCCATATCTCTTTCTCCATCAGTATTGAATCCTGTAATTGTACCAAGTCCTCTGTTTTCGCCGGCCAGAAAACCCACCCCGTTTCTGGGAAATAATTTGTGCATGGCAGGGAAATAATCCTCAGCCATAATGGAACCGGCCATACCATGAACGTGGATAATAATTCTATTATTCTTGTTTATTGCATCAGACAACAAACCATTTAAAAATAGTCCGTCACCGGTTTTTGTTTTGACGATCTTCATAACTATATTCTACCCTTCAAATAGGATCTTATTGAAATCAACTATTCTACCTCGTACAACCGTAACACCTTCACTCTCTAGAATCGAAATTTTTCTTTCGATCTCTGTTCCTTCGATTTTCCCCATAAATCCACCGATGGATCCGTCACTTCTTACTACTCTATGACAAGGTACTTCGGGAGCATAGGGGTTATTTTTTAGCGCCTGACCTACAGCTCGGTATGCTTTGGTGCCTAATTTTTCGCCCAATGCTCTATAGGTCGTCACTCGTCCCTTGGGTACGTCTTTCAAAATTTTATAAACCTCATCGGAGAAACTCATACATATAGTATACTATGGGAGAAAATATGGAAAAATTATCACCTAACAGAGTCGAATTCAATGCTGAAAGGGAGAGGCTCAAGTGTGACCTGGAGATTTTGGAGTCCACAGAAGGGTTTGCTCTCCTTTCCAAAAGACAAAAGAAAATAATTCGCGTTTCTTTATTTCTTCAGGCAAGAGCCGAAAGAGACATGGACCCATCGCATAGAAACGACCCCTGGCACTATGATTGGCACAAGCGCAGAGGTCTTCGTCCAAGGTACTCGGGAAGTTTGGAACACATAAAACGATGGTACTGTCACGCATCCGTGGCAGCTATCGAAAATCAAGATCTCTCTTCATTCAGACCGCAGGACTGCCCCAAAGAGTTTTTTGATGCGGCATATTTAGCCATTCACCAAGAATTTGAATTAAAAAAGGCCGTTGAGTTCTTTGGCTTTCCCTGCGTCGTTCACGTAAGTACAGAACTCGGCAATAGCTACGGAGAAACCACTAAATTCCACACTTTTCTGGCTCTAGGACATGGACCAGAAGGTCAGATAGTTGTATGGGAAAAGAAACGGATTCAACTTCCATACCGAGTCATAAGCTTAAGTCAGGTTTATGGGGATTATCCGCACGCACACTATTGGGGTTTTCGGAAACTCAGACCCTCTGCCTAGGCAAAAAGCCATCCGCAAGACTACGAATATGCCCAAAAAGAGGCATCTTTCGATTTGTGCAGGGCATTTAGTACCTTCTGTATTTTAGGAAATATTTTTAGAAAAATACCGAGGCTGTTGCGGTCCACTCCATTTGCAACAGCCATGTCAGTGTAATGATTTTTCATCAACTCTACATATTCTTGAAGTTCTTCATCAGAAAAGTCCTCAAACCCAATACCTCCGAAACTCGGGAGGTAATTTTTCATTGCATAAGCTCTTTTTCCATAATCACTGACCACCTGAAAAACTAGAGCGCCATAAAACATTCTTTTTGAATATAATTTCTCTAACTTCATGCCCGCTGGGTCAGCCAACCATCTTTTGCAATCATCTATTGAAAAACAGCCGGAAATGTTTGCGGTCTCATATAGATTCAAGTTACTGTTTCTCATTAGCGAGGCTAGATACATAGCCCAAATTAGTGCAACAGACTCACGATAGTCTTTTACCGTCTCCGGATTCCAGAAGTCCACTGGCATAGAAATAGTTTTACCTTCTAAATAATGAACCGTGGAAACAAACCAGCCGGTATTCTTGGAAATTCTTATCTTCTCTTCATCTGAGAGATGATTCAGATTATCAATAAAGGATCGATAGCTGTCAAAATATCTTTCATAAAGCTCATCTGACAGAGGATTCCTGGAAGAATCTTCACAATGATACAAACTGACGGGTCGTGGGAATATTCCAAAATCCCAAAAATCGTCCAGATCCATTCCCAAACGAATAGCTCTAAAAACTTCGCCAGAATTTTTCCTGAGTTCGGGGGCAATGGTCACGACACCAATGTTGGTCACGGCCAGAGTCGGTGTTGGAATTCTGCGAAAAATAGATCGTTCTTTGTTTGGCATGGTGGAAATTATACCAAGTGACAGAATCGGATATCTCTCGTAAGATAGGTAAGTCATGCCAAAGTTTACCCATCTCCATACGCACACAGAATTCTCCCTTTTGGATGGGCTAAGTAAAATTGGCAAACTCATCGCCAAAACAAAGGAGTTTGGACAAACTGCTATCGCAATCACGGACCATGGTTCGATGTATGGTGCAATTGAGTTTTATAAAAAAGCCACGAAGGAAGAGATCAAACCCATCCTTGGCTGTGAAATATATTTGGCGAAAGGCTCTCGCTTCGACAAAACCAAGTCCGACGCCAATCACTTAATTTTATTAGCCGAAAATTTCGAGGGTTATCAGAATCTTATGAAGATCGTAACGATTGGTCAAACTGAGGGTTTCTATTACAAACCTCGGGTGGACAAGGAGACGCTCGTCAAATACTCGAAAGGCATTATTTGTACCACCGCATGTCCCGCCGGTAGAGTTCAGAAGTTGTTGATTGAAGAAGGTATGGAATCAGCCAAGAAGGAGCTTCTCGAATACGAACAAATCTTCGGGTCTGAAAATATCTTTATCGAACTCCAGAGACATCATTATGATCGTTATGCTCTCCACTCTTCGGTTCCGGCTGAGATCAAACCAAAGCTTTTAGATTACTATCAAAACGAACAGAAGGCCGAAGCCGGTCTAATAAAACTTTCAAGGGAGTTAGGAATCCCTATGATTGCCACAAACGATTCGCATTATATAAATCAAGAAGACGCCGCCGCTCAAGATGCTTTGGTTTGCATCCAGACCGGGAAAATGCTCGAAGACACAAATCGTCTTCGATTTGTCGACACTCCCGATTTTTACTTAAAAAGTCCGGATGAGATGGTGGCCGAATTTAAAGACTTACCCGAAACTGTCGACAATACCCAAAAAATTTCGGATCGTTGCGACGTAAAAATAAAACTTGGTGAATGGTATTTTCCCAAGCTAAACTTGCCTTCAGGTAAAACAGCCGGAGAAGTTCTTAGAGAAAGGGCTTACGATGGGTGCAAAGAAATTTTTGGTTCTGTCAACGAGGAACAAAAAGAAAGATTAAATTATGAGCTCGGTGTTATCGAAAAAAAAGGTTACTCGCCTTATTTTTTGCTCGAGTCCGGAATTGTAAATTTTGCCAACGAATCCGGAATTTACACCAACACCAGAGGGTCCGCAGCCGGTTCTCTGGTTTCTTATTGCGTTGGAATCACGACAGTTGACCCCTTGTATTTTAGGTTACCCTTTGAGAGGTTCCTAAATCCTTTTCGACCTTCCCCTCCAGATATTGATCTGGACGTGGCTGATATCCATCGTGATGCCCTCATTCACTACCTGGCGGACACCTATGGCAAGGAAAAAGTGGGTCAGATTTGTACGTTCGGAACCATGAAGGCCAGAGCCGCTGTTAGGGATATCGGCCGTGTCATGGGGATGCCCTACTCGAAGGTAGATAAAATCTCAAAGACCATTCCCGAAGGAAGTCAGGGATTCCCCATGACTTTAAAAAAAGCTCTAGAAATCACTCCAGAACTACAAAAAATGAAGGACAACGATCCCGAGATCAAACAACTGCTGGACATGGCCCAAAAAGTGGAGGGGAATGCTCGACACATTTCCGTTCACGCCGCCGCTGTAATTGTCGGACCGGATGACTTGGTTAATTTCACCCCCCTTCAGCAGGAAACCGGTGGGGGAGATCGAGTCATTACTCAATATGAGATGCATGCCTGTGAGGACGTAGGTTTGATCAAACTCGATATTTTGGGAATTGCCAACTTAACAATTTTGGCCAATGCCGTTAAGCTGGTTGAGGAACTTTATAACGTCAAAATAAATATCAAGAAGATTCCTCTGGATGATACACAAACTTTTGAGATGCTAGCCAGGGGGGAAACTTTTGGTGTTTTTCAATTGGCTGGAGGGGGAATGACAAAATATTTGATAGATCTCAAACCGGAAAGAATCGAAGATGTTATGGCCATGGTAGCTCTTTATCGCCCAGGTCCTATGGGTAGCATACCCGAATACATCGTCAGGAAACACGACTCAAGCAAAATATCCTATTTTGTACCTGGACTTGAAAAAATACTCGATCAATCCTATGGCATCATTACTTACCAAGATGATGTTCTTATTATGGCAATTCAATTAGCAGGCTACAACTGGGAAGAGGCTGATAAATTTCGAAAGGCCATAGGAAAGAAAATTGTCTCCGAAATGGAGGCCCAACACTCCAAGTTTGTAGAAGGTTGTGTCACACATTCAAGTATTCCCAGAGAAAAGGCAGAAGAATTGTTCAAACAAATTGAAACATTTGCCGCCTACGGTTTTAACAAAGCTCACGCTGCTTCCTATGGTATCGTGGCTTACTGGACTGCCTATATTAAGGCTCATTATCCTGTTGAGTATATGACCGCTCTAATGTCAGTCGAAGCGGGAGATACGGACAAGATAGTCCAAGCAATCTCGGAATGCGAAAAACTTGGGATCAAGGTGTTGCCCCCAGACGTCAACGAGTCTCTTACGGATTTCACGGTAATCGATTTACCGGAAGATCAAATACTTCTGGAGGGTAGAGCTAGAAATTCAGGGAAAGCCATCCGGTTTGGTTTGTCTGCAATAAAGAACGTTGGAACTTCTGCCATTACCGCAATATTGGACGCCAGAAAAGATAGTTTATTTGTTTCATTCACTGAATTTTTGAAGAAAGTAGATCTGCAAAAGGTAAATAAAAGAGTAACTGAATCTCTAATAAAAGCCGGTGCCCTTGACCGCTTCGGAAATCGATCCCAGCTTTTGGCGGCATTTCCTGTGATCCGTGACAACTCTGTAAGACAGCAAAAGAAAAATGGCGATAGTCAGGTCAGTCTCTTCGGCTCTACGAGTGTGGATAATATTACCGACAATCTCCCAAACATTCCCGAGATGCCCTTGGAAGACAAGCTAAAACTTGAAAAGGAACTATTGGGATTCTATCTTTCTGACAATCCTGTTAAAAAAATTGTCAGAATAGTATCTGATTTGATTACTCACAAGATTTCCCAACTAGATCCCACTCTTCACCTCAATCAGACAGTTACTCTTGCTGGAGTCATCAGTCGGGAAAAGCTCGTCAACACCAAGAAAAATAACTCCAAAATGGCCTTCGTAACTCTTCAAGATGATACCGGCACCATCGATTGCATCATTTTCCCAAAACTTTACGCTGAAAACCCCGAACTCTGGCACGAAGACTCACCGCTTCTCATCAAAGGTAAGGTTGACAACCGAGAGGATAGACTCCAGATTGTGGTCGAATCAGGCACTGTTATTGACACCAAGAAGACACCAAGAGACATGATCCACGAAATTTTCATTAAGTCGGGTACTCCGAAGGGTGTAATGCAACAGATTAGTGACCTTCTTAAGGGTCATCCGGGTGACCATGAAATTGTCGTGGCCATTGAGTCGGGGAACAATCTAAAAAAGATAACCCTACCCTATAAGGTGGATTACACTCAATTTCTGGAGAAACAGGTGGAAAAAACCCTTCAAGGCTGGTAAAATTGACGTACTCGTCACGCGTAAGCGCGAAGGGGCTATAATCAAGCATCATAGCGAAGCTAAAGCGAGCTGTGAGCGATTATAAGAGGAAGCGGACTGAAGATGGAAAAAGATAATAACCATTATCTCCATCGTAAGGAGCAAGCTCTTATGTTGTAAATAATATAACCAAAAAAATGGCAAATCAAATCAAATGGCAGGACAAAATCGGCTTCGGAGTCGGAGACACAATTAAGGTCTCTCTAGCCGTCAAAGAGGGAGAAAAAACGCGTATTCAGATTTTTCAAGGTATCGTTATCGCCATTCGTGGCACCGGCGAAGGTAAAAACTTTATTGTGCGCAAAATTGCCACCGGAGGCATTGGTGTCGAAAAAATTCTCCCTATCAACACCCCTACCATCACCGGTATTGAAATTGTCAAAAAAGGTAAGGTAAGAAGGGCCAAGCTTTATTATCTCAGGGATCTCTTGGGTAAGAAGGCTACCAAAATCAAGGATGTTTTTGTTAAGAAGGGCCAGAAGGCCGAAGTCGAGGTCCCTGTTGAGGCCACAAAAGAAATCTCTGAAACCGTCCTTAAAGAAGAAAGATCCAAGCCTGAGACTCTGAAAGTGAAAAACGCTCCTAAGGTTGATGTTGTTAAGGTGAAAAAGGTCAAAAAGGGTCCAAAGAAAATCGTCCGTAAAGAAAAGGTCTTCGTCCGCTAACAAAAACCCTCCGAAGTGGAGGGTTTTCTTTGCACTGATTCTTCTAACCTTACTGTTCGCAATTCACGAACCCCTTGAACGTAGCGGTAATTTTATTGGTACCAGGTTTGTCGTTGCAGGAATTACCCGTACCACCGGATTTCTTGCCTGCCAGATCATAGCTATTTATACGTACCTTGGCATAGTTCCAAGTCTTATATTGGTTGTTGCTACCACCTTGGCAAGATGATTCGTCCCAAACCGGAACAATTATGTCTTGTGTTTTAAGAGTATCAAGAGCCGATCTAACACCTGAGGAATTACTAACTCCCGGCTTGGTCTTGATCCAATCTCCGACAGAGACAATGTGATCACTGGAATTTTTTGGGTTTACATAGGTTTTACTATCACCTGGAGGTGTCAGGCTGGTTGATAGAGTTGGCTCACTGACACTACCCGCCCAAGTTAACCAACCAAAACTACCACTACCTGTCCCGTTCCAGATGTCGGATAAAACTTGCCCAATTTTAGCGTTCGCCACTGTTTCTTTGTTGAGAGCAATGGGATAAAGATCACATTTAACAGTTATTGGTTTCTCGGGACACTTGAGAGTCATGATGTAGTCATCACCCGGCCAACCAATTCTGGTATAGTGAGCCCAATTTGAACCACCTTCTGACCACGTTACCTCATCCCCACCACAACATGATTTATCGGGAATATTGTTAAAGTTAGGTGGAGTGGCCCATTCGCCGTCAAAAGGATAGTCTACATAGTGGCCCGGTATCCTTCCATTATTAAGAATGGGTTGATCGGGAGCAATCCCTAAATCACCATTGGTAAAGGCTTTCGTGGTAGCACCAGTTAAGTACATGACAGCGTCTATGGCTTGAAATGGCCTGGTAAGATCTCTAGGAGGTTCTTTTATCACGGATGTAGCATGCGACAGTAGAATTCGACCATCTCCAATTCTCGTCAGTCCAAGCCCATTGACCTTAAGATTAGATCGATAGAGGGGATCATCATGAATCCATACTCCTTTGGAATCAGTTAATGGAATCATGGCCATATCTCCATAAATCTTAAAAGGCGACCCGGTTGTTCCGTCACCTACCCATCCAACACTAGTTCGAGGTTGGACATTTTCACAAGGTCTGGGTGGTTTGCAATAAGTTCCTGTATAGTCGACTTTAAGAAAGACTTGTTTCTGACAGCTGGCAACCGTTTTTGATCCGGGTAACAACACATTATCGCTTGCTGTGACACCGGCGTCGAGGACCCCGGCGCTACCCGCTGAGACAGGTTCAACACATTCACCATCAACATTGGGGACACATTTTACTTCTGCGGCTTTACCTCTGAAATCTTTTCCTTGTTGTGCTGCGTACACCACTACTCCAAGGATTGAAACAATCAAAATGAGCAGGAACATCTTGCCAAGACCGACAAAGAGGTTTTTCTTATTTTTGGGGCTTTTTTGTGCCATGTCTATTAATTTATGCTAATACATCAATTATTAAGTCATGGGAATTAGTTTGTCAACTATTCGCAATTTTTATAAAATTTAGTATAAAAAAATCCCCCGAAATCTCGGGGGTTTGATTACTATACCCAACTTATCGATCGCATTCAGTCTTAGGCTTCTCATCCTCAAGTAGCATTTTGAGGTCCTCATTCAGTTCGTGATTTTTTACCCACGCAGGAAGCGCGAAGAGTATCAGAACGATTAAGGTGTACACGCTCTGGGCCACCCCGAAACCTATCAGATTACCACCTTGGCAGGTTCCGTAGACAGCGGCTAGAGAACAGGCAATCACTGGAAAGACGGTCACAGCAAGAAAACCCAAAACCATACTGATCACAAATATCTGCGCCAGAAAGATACCGATTTTTTTCCAGCTCATGCAAAACCTCCACAAGAAAAGATTGTTGTCAAACTACAGTCGTATTATATACCTAGTCTGTGATGACCACCTTTTTATTTTTGAAACTATACAGCATGGCAGGACGATGAGCAATTCCTTCGAGTTTTTTCCCGGAAGCCACTATTAACCCGGTAGACAATATCTTTTTTCTAAAATTCCGCTTATCTATCTTTGTCTTAAGAATTATCTCATAAACTCTTTGAAGCTCAGTTAGGGTAAATGACCCTGGTAATAAGCCCAAAACAATATTGGTATAGCCCAGTTTGTTTCGAAGTCTTTGTAGGCCATATTTAATTATTTCAGTATGGTCAAAAGCAAGTTTTGGAAGCTTGCCAACTGAGAAAAATTTTGCCTCTTTCACATCACCCGATGATTTCAGTTTCCATTCCGACTTAGCGGTCAGTGCCATATAGGTGATCGTAATTACGCGGGTTCGCGGATCTCTATTTGGATTTCCGAAAGTGTAGAGCTGTTCTAGGTAAAGGTTTCTTACACCCGTTTCTTCGGAAAGTTCTCTATCAGCAGCTTCGTCTAAAGATTCGTTCATTTTTACAAAACCACCGGGTAGAGCCCAAGAGTCTTCAAAAGGAGCTTCATCTCTCTTCACCAGCAAAACTTTTAACTCGTTATCTTCTACGGTAAATAATAAAACATCGACCGTTACCGACGGTCTTTCGTACTTGGTGGCATCGTATTTGTCCTTCATGTGTCCATTATACACTTAGACAGCGTTTAGTTCTTTGCTCTATACTATTTTTATGCTAGTGCTCCTAATTGTTGCCTTTGTGTCCGGACTTCTCACTATACTGGCGCCTTGCATTTGGCCGATACTACCTATCATTCTCACCACTTCCTCCACCGGTGGCCGTCATCGTCCTTTAGGAGTTGTCGCAGGAATTCTTCTCAGCTTCTCAGTTCTTACCCTCAGTATTTCCTATTTGGTCAAGCTATTTCACTTCGATCCTGACATTCTTAGATTACTTGCCGTTGCCATTATCGGCATTCTCGGTTTGACGTTGATAATTCCTAAACTTTCTGCCTTCTTGGAGGGGTACACTTCACGCATCAGTAATATTTTCCGTGGAAGATTGAGTTCTGGATCAGGATTCTGGGGTGGAATTATCACCGGCATGAGTCTTGGCGTAGTTTGGTCCCCCTGTGCCGGTCCAATTCTGGCCACTATCGCCGCGCTATCCACCACCAGATCGGTTAATTCACAAGTTGTTCTTATAACATTCGTCTATATGATGGGAACGGGAATTCCTTTGCTTTTATTTGCCACGTTTGGTAGCAATCTGCTCTCTAAAAGCCGTATACTTTCACCATTTACCGGTAGAATTCAGCAGTTATTCGGAGTAATTATAATTGCTACAGCTCTGTTAATCTGGACTGGTTACGATAGAGTTCTTCAGGCAAGGCTACTAAATTTCTTTCCCGGTTATTCAGAGTTAATTTATAAGATAGAGCAGAGCAATCAAGTTCAAGAGCAATTAAACCGATTAACAGGTACGGAAAGCCGAACTTCCTCAAAGGACTTATCCTTCCTACCCGATTTGGGAAAAGCACCTGATTTTGTTGGGATAGATCACTGGTTAAATTCTTCGCCGTTGAACCTCAACACACTCAAGGGCAAAGTCGTTTTGGTTGATTTTTGGACCTATTCTTGTATTAACTGTATCCGCACACTACCCTTTGTGACTGGATGGTACGAGAAATATAAAGCTGACGGATTGGTCGTAATTGGAGTCCACACACCGGAATTTGAATTCGAAAAGAAAACGGAAAATGTCCAAAATGCCATAAAGATGTTTGGGGTAAACTATCCGGTAGCTCAGGACAACAGTTACTCAACCTGGAACAACTTTAGCAACAACTACTGGCCAGCCAAGTATCTGATCGACAAAGATGGTCATCTCAGGTATCAGCACAGTGGAGAAGGTCTGTATGCCGAAACCGAAAAGGCGATTCAAACATTATTGGCTGAAACAGGTCGACCCGTGCCGCAGGAGATTCTATCTATGCCCGACCAAACGCCTCGGATAAGATTGACACCGGAAACCTATCTTGGGAAAAGCAGGATGAAAATCTTCTCGCCGGATTTTAAGTATTTGGGAGAATGGAATATCGAAAATGAATTTGGTGAAAGTAGCCCCGGTTCATCACTCGAATTAGATTTTTATGCCAATAAAGTTTTTCTGGTTATCACGCCCAATAGTCCGACAGACATTATAACAGTGAGCCTTGACGGCATGACCATCAGTGACGATGTTGCCGGAAAAGATGTCTTCGACGGTAAAGTACTATTGGATACGGCGCGGCTATATGAACTTATAAACCTTCGCGGGAATCCCGGCACCCATGTTCTTCGTCTCGACTTTGGATCCAAGGGGACTAAAGTTTTCGCCTTCACTTTTGGTTAATCTGCTATATTTATTACATCGGATGAGGAAATTATTTATCGGTCTATTTGTCATATTTATCTTAGTGTGGGTATATGCTTCTGCCCAGAAAAGTCCGGCGACTTTACCATCAGCTGCACCGACCGGCTCGGACGAAACAATTATCGCCGACAAATTACAGATACCTTGGTCGCTGGTATTCCTACCGGATGGCAGCATGTTATTTACCGAACGCCCGGGAAGAGTCAGGGAGATTTCAGTTTCCGGTAAATTAAATGCAAACCCGGTCGAGACCGTTAAAGACGTCAAAGCCATAGGGGAGGGAGGTCTGCTAGGAATTGAGCTTCACCCAAGTTTTGAAAAAAATCGCTTTCTTTATCTCTATTACACCTATGCAGGCAATGAAAACAGGACATCAAATAAAGTTGTCCGCTATATTTTTGACGGCACTCGCCTTTCCGACCCAAAAATTATCGTTTCTGATATTCCTGGAAACTCCAACCACAATGGCGGCCGATTAAAGTTCGGTCCCGATGGATACCTCTACATTACCACAGGGGATTCACAGAACCCTTCTTTGGCCCAGGACAAGAGCTCCTTAGCCGGTAAGATACTCCGCGTGACCGACGAAGGGAAACCTGCACCGGGAAATCCGTTCAACAATGAGATATATTCATACGGCCATCGCAATCCTCAGGGTCTGGCATGGGATGAATCCGGACGTCTTTGGGAAACAGAACACGGCTCATCGACAGGAGACGAGATCAATCTTATTGAAAAGGGTAATAATTATGGTTGGCCGACTATCACCAAAACCCAGGCCAAAGCAGGGATGGTAACTCCGGTGCTCAATTCGGAAAATGAAACCTGGGCCCCTTCGGGATTAGCTTTTGTTAAACCATTTTTGTATTTCGCCGGCTTACGAAGCAATACGTTGTATAGGCTTGGCACTACCACCATGAAATTCGACATGCTATTAAAGGGGAAATATGGCCGGCTCCGGGATGTAGTGCTGGGACCCGATGGATATCTGTACCTTACAACCAGCAATCTCGATGGTCGATCGCTAACCCATCTGGATGGTGACAAAATAATACGTCTGGCTCCTCCCTAAAAAACCTCGATTATCCAAAAACGTATACTGAAAATATTAACAAAACTAATCATCAAAGACATGAAGAGTCATGAAATACGCGTTCGCCCGACCGTTCTGCCGATATTCTATGAAAAATGGGCCTCGATACTCTTTCTGCCCTTACGTCTCTGGCTGGGTTGGGAATGGCTGACCAGTGGTTACCACAAACTGCTTAATCCGGCGTGGATGGAAACCGGTGAAGCCCTCAAGGGGTTTTGGGCTCGGGCAGTAATTGTCACGGATGGTAAAGGAGCAATTACCTATGATTGGTACCGATCCTTTCTCCAATTTATGCTAGACGCCCAAGCTCATACTTGGTTCGCCAAGATGATCATCTTTGGTGAAACAATGGTTGGCGTAGCCCTCATTATTGGTGCCTTTGTTGGGGTGGCGGCTTTCTTCGGAGCTCTTATGAATTGGAACTTTATGATGGCCGGTAGTGCATCCACTAACCCCATGTTTTTTCTGGTTTCCATCTTCCTGATTCTCGGTTGGCGTGTTGCCGGCCATCTCGGAGCCGATTACTATATATTTAAGTGGTTGGGGATCATTCGTAATCCTCACTCGTTAGTCAAGCAAACATAATCGTATAATTTAGATAGTGGAAGACGAATTCGAAGTTCAATTTAATGAGGCTGTAAGACGTTTGAGTCTATCTGAATCTGCTTATAGCGAGGTGCTACCTTCATCGCCGACAATCGCTGAACGATTGGATATAATTCTGGAAAATCACAAAAGTGTTAAAGCTAGAGAGCTTTTGCTAAGAGCAGTACTAAAATTTGACTATGATCTGACAGAATACGACCGCAAAAACGACCAGCGATCTTATGATATTCAGCTGTTAGAAATCGTGAAGAAGATTGCTTCGGATATGGTTCCTGCCTTGCCGGGTGAAGAGCAAAAGAGGGCAAGTGATATGATCCAAAATCTTAAGGAATCCCCTTGGCTATTTTTTCATCTTAATAAAACCGGTAACTCGATTGCGGACTTTTTCAAAAAAACAGAACAATTCACAAAGGGGGAGAACGAGTTATTATCGCCGAAACAGATGGACCTGATGGAATTTGTGGGACGTACACACGACATTTGTAAACTGCTTGGAAGTTTAAACGCTCAAATTGACCCTGATCACGAAATTATTTATCGGGAAATCATTGGCAAGCATCTTGAAGGCAAGGCCTTCGTTACCCATGATGGACGAAAAATTGTTTTTGAAGCTGAAGATGTCCGCTTTATTATTGGCGTAGTTGGCCTTCACGAAGATATCTATCGGGAAGAAGGTTTTGCTCATCAGGCTGAATCTCTTAAGAAAGAGAACAATCCTCAGGACATTGAAGTGGCCATTGCCCGAGGCAGGACGATTCTCCATTTTGTGGATATCTTTGGGGATGCGGTCAAGTTTCAAGACGGATCATTAAGAATAGTCGACCAAGACGCCTTCCAGACTCGCTTCATTGACTTATTTAGAAGACACATTAAACTTCCAATCGTCTCAACTGAAACGAAACTTACAATGGTCGATGGTGAAGTCAAAGAGGAACAGTTTTTCACAGAATGGTTTCTGGGCAAAGTATTTCGCCCTCAATGGGGAGAACATGGTGTTTCCGGTCTTACTTGGACGTTTGAAATCCTCAGGGACGAATGGGGGATCAATGTTGACCCGGCACTAATACCCGCTGTCCAAGATGGTATTATTCAGGTTCTTAAAGAGGCCGAAGCGGCTATCGAAGGTGTAAGGGGTGGGGACCCTAAATATCGCTATCAACAGGGAGTCGACCCTGAAGAGGTTCAGGTGCAACTTACAAGTAACCTAGAAAAAATTCAACACTCACTATCTGCCCTCATGACTAACTTTTAGTATGCAGGAGAGTTTTTTGTGAGGTGTTATAACGAAGTTCGGACCTATTTTCAACAAAACTTCTAATTATTGGCTCACCGCTCGGCAAAATTGCCTCGCGGTTCGCCAACCCCGCCTGCCGTCGGGGTATACCAGTCGCGCGACACCCCTGCCTGCCGGCAGGCTGGTCCCTCCAACTGCGGTTGTCGGTGAGGTCATACGAATTCGGTATCCCGACCTCAAAGTCGAAGCTTCGCAACTCCATTTCGGTCGGGATTTATTGCCTCATCTCTCGTCATTGCGAATCTCGTACTCGAGCTGTGGCAATCTCACTCCACAAATATGTTCGCCACAACTTCACATCCAGTGATTGTGGCGAAGCTTTCTCAAATATGGCTCAAATTACCAATTTCGCCATAAAATATCAGCTAGTTAGGAGGCCATTTTACTAGCTGATATTTAAGAATTGAGACAGCATTTGGCCTATCGGCCAAAGTGCCTGCTTCGCAGGCACAAATATTGAATACATTCTTTCCACTTGACATCCACTAATATGGATCTATAAGATTGTCTCAACTTTTGTAGGCAGGCTCCAAGAGCCAGCCAATTAATTGAAGCTAATCAATGCCTAGTTGCGGAAAAAGCATCTAAGCTTCTACGCAAGTCGAAGTCAAAGCCAATAAAATCGGTCTCAGCAAGTGCACTAACACAAGCACGAGATCGAAAGCGTAAGAAAAAGTAGTTATGTTGGATGGAGAGAACCAGGTCTCTCGTCCAATAATTAGAATAACATGGATAATAAATGTTAAACAATACGATCACATAGATCATTTATGAATAAGTATTATTTCGTTCCTAATTACCCTAAAGCGTATAAAAAGTTGGCTGATAGAGAATTGTCAGCACAGCTCGAAAGACTTGGGTTCAAATATCGTGTTCCAGAACTGGGTGGTGGAGTTGGTGAAATAATTAACCATATTCTCGCGTACCTTAGTATAGATACTACACAAGAAGCAATCACATCAGGATTATTAACAAACTTGATTTGGCAAGTTATTAAAAATGTATATCAATGGAACAAACATTACAGTCGAAAAAATTACAACTCAAAACCCTCAATAAACATATATATTTATTCTAAAAACAAGACAAAGAACTATTTCTTAAACATCGCGGCCGATAAAGAATACAAAAAAAGCGAAGTTGATAAAATTGTTATTTCTGAAATCAAAAAAGGTGATTCTGCAGAATTAACTACAGAATAAAAAGAAAGTACCGTCTAAAGACCACACTGCTTCTTATATCCCGGAGTCGTCGACAACATTTCAGCAATTCCTTCTTTGTAACAATTTTGGTCATTAAGAGAACATTTACCACTTGAGATTAAAGACGCAACATATCCCCACATTAAAACAGTACCTCTAACTTGAGGATCATTTGATATATATGAATTTTTTGCCCTGAGCAAAATTGAGTCCTGCTCAACCTTTTTAAGACTATACAAAAAGTTAATCTCATTCATAAAGGCCTCACCTTCTTTGAATATGCACGTATGAGGCTTAAGCTCTTGCTCTAGCTGAGAACAAAAGTCCTTATCGGTCTCAGCATAACACTTTGAAAGTTCAGTTCTCTGAGTATCCTCAAACATGAATTGAATTGCGTGAGTAAATTCGTGTGATAAAAGTGTTGCTGTTAGCAAATCATCTTGTTCTTTGTATAATGGTGACACTAAAATTCTTAACCTTTCTCGATTTGAAAATTCATTCGTAAAGTAAAATAGCCCTTCTGCTCCAGACATTTCTTCAACTGAACTCGCGTATGACACGTCAAGACAGTTTTTATTTGCGTATAACCACAGGAAAGCATTATTGGTTGACGGATCTTTACCAGAATCCCAAGCTTCAATATCAGTCTTGTCTATTAGTCTTTGAACCACAAGACTAGTTGCCCTATCGAACTCTGGTTCAAGCTTATACGCTTTTTCTTTGGTGCAGTAGTTTGTAACCCCAGAGCTAACTCTGTCATACCAGGCCTGAATAGTATTTTCCGTCTTGACAACTTGCTGGTCAGCAGATGGATCCCAATACCACTTTCCACCTATCAGTGTAAATCTAATATCACCATCAACTGTTTTCTTATCATCTCCGTCACACTTGTCAGAGTAACATGTAACTTTTACTCTAGTGACATATCCTGTATTTTTCTCAATCCTAATACTCTTAATCTCGTAGGTGGTCAAAGCAGGTTTTCTCTGTTTTTTGAACAAATTCAGCAAGGTCTCCTCACCAAGTTTATAGTCACCCTTTCCCACAAAGTCTTTTATGTACTTTGGTGAAAACAGTCCGACAACCCTTACATTATTGGCTTTTAAGAGATATTCAACCTGTTCATATTTTAACTTCAGGGTATATGTAAGGAATCTCTCTCTCAAAAACGTACCCCACATAGCTACTGTTATAAATATCACAAGCGCAGACGTAATAAATGTCTTCAGAGATATTTTTATTTTTCTGTAGTGTAAGAGAGGCTTTGATCTAGAATCTTGTTCGGCAACTTTGCACATAATCACATTATATTCTTATTAAATTATTAGATAGGTTTAGGTGTTTAGCAGCATACAAAGGTAAAGTTGTAAAATTATAGAATGGAATCATCAGTTTCAGCATCAATAGTAAATAATTCCTTAGTTTCAATAATTATTGATTTTAATTTTCGAGTGTTTCTTAATCTAGCACTTTACTCAGTCGCCGCTACAGCTGGTGTTGTGACAGCATATAAACTTGTAGAATTAGTCTTCAATCATTTACTTAATACCTTACATTTCAAGTGGGTAACTAAATTCAAAGACAGAAGATCTTTAGCTATTGAAGTCATAAAGATCTGTACGGAAGGATCAACTCATGGATGGAGTGTAACCCCTAGAAATATCGAATATGTATATTTTATTTCCAGGCTGATTGAACGACAAAACAGGGATGCTTTGGCTTTTTATAACGAGCTTATCAGCAGTTGGAACCTTAACTCTTTACTTCAAAATACTACACCAGCTACACAGGAAAATGTTAAATTTTGCCAAAAGCTACAAAGTATTGCCAAAGACGCAACTGATAACTTGCTTAAAGTCGTGAACAAATGGTAGCCAAATATTTTTATGCGACTTACTCTTTTCTTTTTAGAAAGTAAACAACTAAAAGCCCTTCGCATCAAAGTGACTGAGGTGTAAAATAAAGCTATGAACGCAAAAACAGAAATCACTGTGGTATATAAGACTTCTAAAAAAATCAAGTTTCTCATAGCCCTCCTGACAATCGCTTTCTTGGGGAGTATTCTCTGGATCAGACTATCCACCCCAATTAACATGGTTTTTATGAGCAATTACGGTTTTAGTGAAGTTGACGGCTTAGTAACAGCACATGGATCGTGGGTTAGTCCAACTTCAGATCTAGCGAATCCTCTTCAGACAGTCGAAATTGAATGTTTTAGGCAACTTGGACACTGTTTCTCTTACACTGCGGAACTTAGTGAAGGCAACTATCTCTCAGTATCATCGGAATTATATGAGATTGAGACTTGGGGTGACGACGCTGTTATTACGAAACCAAACGAATTTAAATGTGTTGAGTATCAACTCACGCTTAATCGACGCTCTAAAACAGTAACAAACATTAGACACACTATCGATAATAAATCTGAGTTTTGTGTTGGAACACAAGACGAACCGATTACATTAACACTGGGAGATGGAGATCAGAGAGTTCAAAAATACAAAACAAAAAATTAGTCTCATAAATGTGAGAAGAGATAAAAATTAGGGATGAATAAGCTAAACAAATTTCTAGAAACAATTCCTGATGGGATGGTGGTTGGGTTTAACTTATTTGGATCAATTATTTTTTTATCATATCTATATTCAATAGGATGGTGGCTAAGTCTTGCATATATTATTACAGCACTTTCCTTTTACGAAACGGGCAGAAGGAAAAGATTACAATCATAATTATAGGTTAATTTCTAGTTTTGCGTTGGCGGTTATTTTTGCACCACTGCGGTGGTGCCGTTCGAGCCGATGTTGGAGTCTATCCGCCTTTGGCGGAGCAGGCGGGTTTGGCGAACCGCGAGGCAATTTTGCCGAGCGGTGAGCCAATAATTAGAAGTTTTGTTGAAAATAGGTCCGAACTTCGTTATAACACCTCACCTCAAAGAAGTTTCGCCCAGATTCCTGGGATATCGCCCGTGCGCCCGCCCACGCACGGAGCGATGCGAAGGGCTTTTAAGTTGCTTACTTTCAAAAAGAAAAAGAACCGCCAACGCAAAACGGGGAACAAGACTAGATTTGTCTTACTGTACTCTTTCGGGAAATATATGGTTAAATGATTATAGAGTGAAATATATTTTGTACTGTCGAAAGAGTACCGATGAGAAAGACAAACAAGTCTTGTCCATAGAAGCGCAGATTGCTGAACTCATGGAGTTCGCCATAAGGGAAAAGCTTGAGATCGTCGCCACTTTCTCGGAATCTAAGACTGCCAAAAGTCCTGGCAGACCAGTTTTTAAAGAAGTCCTCTCCAAAATCGAAAGTGGCGAAGCAGACGCCATTCTTTCCTGGCACCCTGATCGGTTAGCCAGAAATAGTATCGATGGCGGATACCTCATCTATCTGCTCGACACCGGCAAGCTCCTTGACCTCAAGTTTCCTTCCTTCTGGTTCGATAACACTCCGCAAGGAAAATTTATGCTCAACCTCGCTTTCGGTCAAAGTAAATATTATGTCGACAATCTTAGTGAAAATGTCAAACGAGGTCTCCGCCAAAAAATCAGAAATGGCGTCTGGCCTTCTCAAGCTCCTTATGGCTACCTAAACAATAAATTAACCAAAGGCATTGAGCTAGACCAAGAAAAATCCAAAGTCGTGAAGAAAGCCTTCGAAACATTCGCCAAAGAAAAAGTTTCCTTCACCGATATAGTAAATCTCTTGTATCGCGGAGGTATTACCAAAAGAAATGGACAAAAAGTAAACATCACTCGTGTCCATACCATGCTCACCAACCAGTTCTATATCGGCATCATGCACTTTAACGGCGAATATTTCGAAGGCAAACACGAGATATTCATTTCGAGAAAACTCTTTAATACAGTAAAGACGAAAATTGAATACAAAGGTGTCTCGAAATTCAAGTCTCATGACTTTGCTTTTTCTGGTCTCATGCGTTGTGGAGAGTGTGGCGCCTGTATTACAGCTGAGACACATACTAAACACTACAAATATGGTGGCACACAAATTTTCAAATATTACCGTTGCACCAAAAAGCTTAAACCCTGTTCTCAGCTGTATCTTTCAGAAACAAAACTCAAAGATCAACTCATTGGTTTTGTTTCTTCTGCCACACTTCCCCAAGCATGGAGAAAAAACTGGCTCAACTGGCTCGAGCGAGATAGAGTCTTGGATCAGAAATCTGCGGACACATCATTAGCAACATTTAAGTCTGAAATACAAACGACAGATGGCAAACTCAACCTTCTTCTTGATAGCTATCTTGACGGCACTATCGACTCTCAGACATACAAGCAAAAGAAAAACGAATTGTTTACATCCAAACAAAATCTTGAAAGCAAGATAGCCAAAATTAACGGCGGGGGTTCGAGTTGGCTCGAACCCATGACCGATTTCGTACATTGCGCCCTACAGGCGCAAAAAGTCGCGCGACCGGATACCCCTAGCGAAGATTTGCGAATCTTCGCTAAAAACATCGGCTCGAACTACTTTTTGAAAGATAAACAACTTACAGGAGAGTTAAAAAAGCCCTTCGCATCGCTCCGTGCGTGGGCGGGCGCACGGGCGATATCCCAGGAATCTGGGCGAAACTTCTTTGAGGTGACCCCGGCGGGACTCGAACCCGCGATATTCAGGATGAAAACCTGACGTCCTAACCGCTAGACGACGGGGCCAATAATATATTGCGGGACTCCTCAAAGTAATTTTCTATCGAAAATTTTTTGAGACCTGTCTCAGCGAGTTCGTCACGAAACTGCTTCCGACTTTCGAGTCCCTCAAAGAACAATTATTTCACCTTTATCACCACAAGGGTGAAAAGGATGAAATAGTGGGTCAGGCGGGACTCGAACCCGCGACACCCTGCTTAAAAGGCAGGTGCTCTAACCGACTGAGCTACTGACCCATACTACCTATTATCTCATCTCGAACTTCTCTACCGTAACCTGATTTCAAAAATTCTTCAAGCTGTCTAGCTTCTAGTCTAGAATCAACGATTTGACAGAAGATTAATTCGTAGTCAGATAATATTAATGTTGTTCTTGTGCTTTTGTGGTGCCCATTATGCTCAGCAAGGCGCCTATCAATATCCACAGTCATACCGGTATAGAACGACTTTAGACTATTGCTTTGAACTATGTAAACATAAAACATAGGTTTTGCAGGTGCCCTGCCTGCCGGTTTACCCGCCGGTAGGAGGGCAGGCAGGTCTAACCGACTGAGCTACTGACCCAACGACATCGAACCTAGATATTTTACCATCGCGAACCTGAAAATGAAAACCCTCTAGATCAAGAAAAACCCCGGCCGAACCGGGGGTCTATATTTCACTCGGGAATTAAGGAAACGTCCAGACTGCCATCTTCTATTTCTTTCCTTAATCTTTTGATATACCAATAAATCCCCATTCCCATACCTAAAAGGTCACCGAAGAAGTGGAAAGTGATAGCCGGAAGGAGACCAAATCGTACCATAAAGATGAAATCCAGCCATGCCGGAAACCAAACGGTTAGAAATCGTAGCCGGTAAATTCCCTTCAAGTCTCCGTTCTTTTTCTCATCTCGGATAAAGATGTGAAGGTACGAAAAAATTACGGTCATGATGCAGGCGGTTGTAAAGAGGTGCGGGGACACCAAACTGTTACTCCAGAGGACTATCCATCCCGGAACGGAATCAATCAAGCCGACGATCGCAACGGGAAATAAATAGACCACTATCGGGTAAAGCGCCGTCATCATAATAAATCGGAAGAGAATTTCTTCATAGACTCCAGCCACAGCCGCAGTTACAAAGACGGATTTAAAGCCCAGCCATAGATCACTGCGGGTTTCATTCATCTCCCGAATATCTTTTTGCTTTAGAGCCTTTTTACTCCGCTCGTGGAATTTCCTCATGAGGAACCACTGCAAAACCAACATAACCACAAGGTATATCATCCAGACGATAATTGGCTGCCAGGAGAAATTCCAAGACAGTAAAGATGGAACAAAGACAATCGGTGAAAAGAAGTAGCCGTAGATAAACAGGCCCATGGGGAAAATCACTGGCGAAATAACCAAGGGTAGTGCTAATTTCCACGTCAGTTTCTTTCCCTTTAGTTTTCCCCAAACATGGACAATGCAGACAGCGACTAACAATAGCGTAATAATGAGTTTCCAAAACATTCTAAACCTCCTCTAAATAAAGTCAAAGTTCTAAGCGCCCTATAATACCACAAAAGCCGTGTAAAATGAAGATGTGAAGATTTTAGGCATAGATCCCGGAACAGGTAGGGTAGGGTGGGGAATAGTAAGCCACGACAAGGGGGTTGACTCTTTCGATGAATGTGGCTGTTTTGAGACTAGAGTCAACTCTGAACTCCCGTATAGACTGTCAAAGATTTACGACTTTGTCGAAAAATTAATCAGACTTCACCACCCGGATGTTTTTGTTGTTGAGTCTTTATTTTTTGAAAAAAATGCCAAAACTGCTATCGATGTCGCTGCTGCCAGGGGTGTAATATTGCTGGCTGGAGAACGTGCTCATCTACCGATTTTCCAGTACACCCCCTTACAGGTCAAGTCTGCACTCACGGGCTATGGAAAGGCTGAAAAAGGCCAGGTGGAATTTATGGTGGGAAAGATACTTCATCTGAAAGATAAGATCAAACCGGACGACGCCGCCGACGCGGTAGCGATTGCTCTTACTCACGCTTTTCGAGTTAGGTAGTTTTTTCCAAAAAAAAGCCCGCATGTTTCCATGCGGGACTAGGGACAAACTACTTTCGACGTTTAGCCTTGAAGACTTCTTCCACAACGGCCGGGATGAGGGGATCTGGAAGGCCAGCCAGGTGAGGAAGATGGTGATCGCTGCAGCGATGATCGTCAGTGGATTCGACACCAAGCCAAGCTTGAAGATCGATGTACTGAGGGATCGGGCGGTAAAGCTACTGCGGGCGACCTTCTGAGCCATAAAGACAAGCATCGCCATCCCGTAATAGAAAGGGGTGCGGTCGATGCCTTCAGGCGTCAGCCAAGTCACAAGCATGTGACCAAAAGACAAGAGTAAGGTCACAGTGACCAGCTGAATCTTGATCGAGGTCATCATGTACTCGTTGATAAACGGCACGCTCGGGTCCTGAGGCTTACGTTTCATGACGTTGCCTTCAGGTTTCTCTGTGGCGAGTGCCATGGAGAGCCATGAGTCGCCCAGAACGTTGATCCAGAGAAGCTGGACCGCTGTCCAAGGGGCAAGCCAGCCAACCAAAGCGGAGACCAAGAAGAAACCGACTTCCACCGCGTTCGTGGAAAGCAAAGCGTGTGCGTACAGGCGGGTGCGGTCATAGACTACACGGCCAATTTTCACAGCGCCGGCGATAGCGGCATAGCCCTTCGTTAGGACGACGTCGGCTACTTCCTTCGTGATGTCGGTACCATTACTCATGGCGATACCCACATGGGCAGCCTTGAGCGAGGGAGCATCATTAATGCCGTCACCGGTCATGGCCACAATGCGACCGGCCTCCTTCAGGATGTTCACAATTAAGATCTTGTGAATCGGTTCTGCGCGGGCAAAAGCCAGCGTGCGCACGACGATCTCCTTCAGTTCTTGAGGGATTTCGTTCAGTTTTTCAGGATCAAAGCCGTTAAGGAAGGTGCAAAGGAGCACATCCTCAACCTTAGCATCGGCAGGAAGAATTCCTGCTTCACGGGCAATGGCCCATGCCACCTGTTGACTGTCACCGGTGATCATTCGTGGGGCTACCCCGGCCTCGTGCAAATCTCGCACAGTTCCTGGTACCTCGGGACGGATCGGGTCTGAGAGTACTACCACACCGATAAAGGTGAGGCCTTGCTCCATCGTTTCCAGCTCTTCACCGTTGTGGTGGTGGATAGCGCGATCGGCAAAGGCCAAACAACGCATCCCCTTTAGCTGATAGATTTCGATTGCCTGGTCGATTTGCTTGCGCATCTCGACAGTCATGGGGACCGCTCGGTCTCCAATCAAGGCGAAATTACAAAGCTCCACAATTCGCTCAGGAGCGCCCTTGGTGTACATGGAAGTTTTGCCATCCAGGTTGAACAGGACGGACATACGCTTCCTGGCACTATCAAAAGGAGCTTCTTTAAGACGGTTTTTGTCACCCGGGGCGAACACTTCGAACCCGGCCAAGTGGGCCAGATTGGCAATTGCCTCTTCTGTCGCCGACTGCAGATTAGTACAGATACGGGCCACATCGAAGATACGAAGCACTTCAGGCTCACCTTTGAGCTTCATGACTTCGCTGACTTTCAGCGAGCCATGCTTAAGAGTGAACACATCAGTTACGGACATTTGACCGAGGGTGATCGTACCGGTTTTATCGGTACACACATCTGTGGCCGCGCCCAAGGTTTCCGCAGCAGAAAGCTTTCTGACCAAGGCGCCTTCACGCTTCATTTCACCTGAAGCAAAAGCCAAAGCCATTGTAATGACTGCCGGCAAAGCTTCGGGGATGAAAGCGATGGCGAGTGAAACGGCAATGATCGCGGTTTCGGCCAAAGCGAGAACAGTGGTGGTAATCGCAGGGAGAACGTTCGTGCCGGATTGAATGGCCAGAAAGAGAGCGTAAAAAATCTCCCAGTCTCGAACGAGGTAGATCCCGGCTACGATGGCGCAAGCACCAAGAGCCATATTACCGAGCCACTTAGCGAGGTTATCCAGATTTGCCTGCAGAGGGGTTTTTTCGTCATCCGTCACATCGAGCAGATCACGAATTTTACCGAACTCGGTTAAGAGACCGGTGCCAAAGACCACTGCGGCGATAGTCCCACTCAAGACCTTGGAGCCACTAAAGACGATATTGCTTCTCAAAGCCAGTGGGGTATCTTCGGGCAGAGTAACCGAGTTATCTTTCTTGACCGGTTTGGATTCTCCGGTAAACATCGACTCGTCGACTTCGGCGCGTTCTGCGGTGATTATGCGGCCGTCTGCCGGGACTTTGTCACCGGCTTTCAGCACGATGATATCTCCCGGGACCACTCGGTCGGTCGTAACCTGAAGGTTGGACTTACCACGAATTACCGCGGTAAGGAGCTTCAAAGATTCCTGAAGCAACTTCATCGAGGCATCAGCCTTCACTTCTTGAACCCAGGCGACCACAACCATGAAGACCACGATGATCACAATGAACGCAGCCTGGACCAAGGGATCGACCTCTTTGAACATGAGCCCAATGGCCGATGTTACGGCAGCGCAGATCAGTAGCAGTCTCGTCATTGGATCGGAGAATGCATTTCTCAGGCTGGTAAAGAAACCTTCCTTGGGAGGCTCTGGGAAAGCGTTCGGCCCATAAAGGGCAGTGCGCTTTTCCACTTCACTAACGGATAGACCGTCGGTGTTGGTCCCTAAGACAGCAAGTACCTCATCGGCACTCTTTGCCCAGGGTTTTGAAACAAGTTCGACAGGCGCTGGGGATTCAACAATGGGCATATTACTCATTTCTTTTCACTCTCCTATGTGGATTGGGATGGATATGTTTGTTGCCAAAGGTCTAACGGAAATAGTTTTGACCTAAGCTCAAAACCGCTCCGGATACAGGGGTGGCTTTGTGCCTAGGTCAAGCTTGTCAAAGATCGTGAATTTTTAGTTCCCGTATATTTTACCCTGATAGTATGCCTGTGTCAATACTATAAGGTTACGGCTAGTTATGCCCAAAAAGACCTATAACACTTGACAAATCAGACAGTTTGTGTTAAAATCTACGCATGGAAAAAGAAATATATCACCTTGAAGGGATTAAGCTCATCAGTTTCGACATCTGGCAAACTTTGTTATTAAGTAATCCTGCCTATAAGAATGCAAGAGCGGAAGCATTACGTAAACATTTGGGTGCCGAAGACATGGAATTAGGATCATTTGCCAACCTGATGAAGACTGTTGACGAAGAGATAGATAAAATTTCAGACGAAACAGGAGTTCAATTTGGCCTACCGGAAAGAGTCAAAAAGGTATATGAGAACCTAACTTTAGAATTAAGAATTCCAGAATTAACAGACGAGCATATTGCAAATTTTGAGACAATCGCTGATCAGTTGATAATCGATAATCTGCCTACAGTATTAGAGGACGACCTACTCAAAACCCTTTCAGCAATTAAAGAAAGAGGTATTCAGATGGCAGTCATGAGCAATACTGGTTTTATTAGTGGAAGACAGATGAGACTAGTCCTTAGACAACTTGGCATTTTACCTTTTATATCTATTCAACTATTCTCGAATGAGATGGGTGTCTCAAAGCCAAATAAGTTAATTTTTGAAGCCTTAGCTGAACAAAGCGGTATAGACGGATCGATGATATTACACGTTGGGGACAACTTTAAAGCTGATTATGCTGGAGCTAAAGCAGCAGGACTAAAAGCAGTCCAGCTTACAAGTACAAGCTCTGATTCCAGTGTTGCACAAATCAGGAAGTTAAGTGACCTGATCCAATAATACTTACAATAACAGTCCTTCGGTATTAACCAAGTTTCTGATTTTCATTTCGTTATTTAGAATCACAACCGACTCTTTGTAAAGATCGTTTTTTGGGTAATCATTGTTGTGAGCAGAAATATAAAGTTTGGATAGACTATTATCCGGGACAGTTTTTAAAAAAGTCGTCAAAACTGATCGGTTTGTCTCGTTCAGAATTAACCGAATAAGTCTTTGTACCGGCTGGAAGGCATCCTGTTCAAGGATATATTCAATATCCTGATTTAGCTCGTTTTTCACTTGTGCTTGGTTAATTTTGTCTTCTACTCCGGGAAATCTCGCGGTAAGTTCCGGATCCAAAGAAACCCAATATATTTCAGAAAAGGAGAGAGCATTGTGTTTCTCGGTAGCGATTTTTGCACCCTTGGCAGTGGCTCCGGTTATTTTGATGTCGTCACCAAAAATAAAATGAATGGGGAATCGGAAGAACTCTTGGCCCGGAAGTATCTGGTCGGTGGTAGGAGGCAGTGAGTGTCTTTCCTCTGAAGACAGCGTGGCGTAATTGGCTTTGTTAGATTCAAGTCTGGGAAGTTTCATGACGATAATGGTGGGGAGGTTCTTGTGTGATAGAAAAACGTTGATTTTTTTGATAGCCTTGTCAATGAGCAGGTTGGAGGCAGATTCGACGTTGCGGAAACCTGGAGCGGTGACTGCAATGAATTCATTCCTGTTTCTTCTTTCTTGAAAAAAAGATTCAAATTCCGGAAAGTCAATCATAAACTTTTGATAGATTTCGTTAGCCGCGAAGTCGATGTCTGCCGCACTACCAAATTTCATCAGGCTATATGTTTTAGCGATGGCGTTCTTGTTTTCTCCTGTTTTGGAGTCGACATAATTTCCGTCGGAATCGATGGAAAGAGTGTGAACTGAGAAGATTCCTAAACTGTTATTCATTGTTCGAAAATATATTGTCTAATAAATCCGCAAGTCCATCGATTGTTTTGACGTTCTTTTTGGCATGAAGAAGAAGTTCGGGGGCGACCGAAATGCCGTATGTGTGTAGGAAAACTTCAGAATCAACAGCGGGATTATCGCCGGCGGTAAGCACTTTGCTTGGATCTATACCTAGGTAATCACATAGCCAAAGTAGCGAAGTTGCTTTACGGACACCTTTTGCCGTGATCACGTAGTCTGTTTTGGAGGAGGGGTCAATTTCAATGGTCTCAAGAAGTGTAGGAGGGAAATCGATATTTGATTTTTCAAGGGTTCTAATGGTTACCATCGAAGTTTCGGTATCCTTGAGCCAGTGAGAAAACTCATTGATATCTCTGGTAATTTGGCCAAAAGAATTGGTTGATTTGTACAAAGTAGTAAACTTCTCTTCAAGGGTGTCGTTATCGACATAAAAATGAATATTCCGATCACCTTTGGGATAAAAACGAACAATAGCGATATCGTCTCTTGATCTAACAAGGTCGGCTATACCGGTCCTGACTTCCTGAGAAAGGGGAAAGGCCTTAATCATTTTATTTCCAAGATCCCAAATTTCTCCACCCGAAAGAATAATACTGGGAAGAATGGTTTTGATTATTTTGGGATCAATGGCTTTTTCAGCCATGCCGATACTTCTTTGGGTGTTGATCCCAAAGCGAGGTACTTTGGCGAGGGCCCTTTTGATTTTCTCTGAAGGCATTTCATCACCATTGACCAAGGTACTATCAACGTCAAACCAAGCTGCTTCAAATTTTTCCATTTAGTATATATTTCAATAATAAAATTAAGTAGGTAATTGAATGTTAACGTCAGGTTTTAGTGGGTCACCTAAAGAAATTATGATTTTATTAAAAAGTCGGTTAAGTCCACGTCTTTCCAGAATTGCCTCACGTAGGATATTTAGGCCCTCGGAAAATTTAGGATCCGTATGATACCCGTCCGGGGACATGGCGAACTTATAGATTCCGGCCAAGATCTCGTCATCCAGAAGATCGACGAACTCCCTTAGATGTTTTACGGCTACATCGCGATTCACATCATAAATTCCTTCTGGTTGTGTGGTTAGGATGAATTTTAGTACTCTGGAATTTAGTCTTAGTTTGAGGTCATACTCGTTAAATTTTTTAAAGAATGGAATTAGGTCTAAAACATGCTTAATTTCCGCTCGATTTAACCACTCTTCTGTTTCAGGGATCTTTGATCCAAGGTGTTCATCCATTTTGTATAGATACAAGAAGGCCCAATCTCTTGCCTCAGTCTTTAGAAGGATATCGTGGAGTTTTCTTTCGTGAGATCCGGTAATAGCGATATCATCAATTACAAGCACAAAACCATCTTTGATTTTCTTTTGGTCAGTTTCGCTAAGGTAAATATTGCGGTTGGCCATTTTTTCGGCTCTATCATTGGCAGACAAGGTTCCATAGTGATTCGTAGAAAAGTCGCCGCTTCTAATAAATTTAATTCTGTCAGTTTTTACACCGGAGGAGTTCAATAGTTTTGTCACTTCTCGAGTGACCGCGTACGAAGCTGTTGGTACATATCCAAAGGCGGAAGAGGTTATAATGATGGTCTTGTTCGCATGAATGTATTTGGTAATTTCTGGCTGTCTAAAAAGATGCGAGGCAACTTGGATCGCCGATCTCCTGGTGGCAATCGGATCTCCATATTTCATGCGACTATAGTTCTTAGCATCATTAGGATGAACATCTTCAATGCTAGAAATAGTTGTGACCGCAAAGCTTTTTATTTTCTTGTTTTCTCGGCTTTCCATATAATTTACATTATGATTTTATGACTTTTTAGTATACTTTCGATTAAACCATATCCAGCTTTAAAACGATCCATAGTACCAAAACCGTCAGAGGATAAAGAGGTGTTGAAAAGCTTCAGCAACGTGGCAGAACCATTTTTTGCTTTCTCCTCAGATCCTTCTCCAGAACACAATCTTTCACACAGATCAGCCAACTGTCCTTCTTTCTCGGGAACAATGTGTCCGGATTCATCGGTAATGGGTAAAACATATTTAATTATTCGTTCACTGGGTTGTACTCCAGGCAATGTAAATATGTCAAAAAGGTCGGCCAAGGACTTAACCGCGGATTGGTTGAGTTCTTTTTCAAAAGTGGGATTTTTCCCAGCCTCCGGGCTTATCTGTATCCAATAAATTGGGATAATATCATCAGAAGAAACACCGGAATTCATTAACAGGCTAGTTTGGTTGTTTTCATAGGTTCCGGTGATCACCAAGTCATCAAAAAGAACCACCTTTTTGCCGGTCAGTTTGGCCACGTTTTCAGGACTAAAGAATCCCCCTCGCTGACCTACCCTTGCTTGTCTCTGTTTTACTGTAAGGGAAGCGTAATCATCAGAAGAAATCTCGCCCCTTCTCTCACTTCTAACCGTCTCAGTTGGTTTTAAGTAATTTTTAACAAGATATGGATTGAGAAAATCGTTGACCAAGGATACCATGATGCAGTACGAAGCTGTGGGAACATCTCTAGCTTCGTTAGTAAAAACAACTTCATGGTTCGAAAAAACGGAGAGAAGAAAAGAATTGCTTACGATCAAATTAAATACGTCTGAGGCCGCTGTCCGAATTGCGCTTGGATCGCCGTATTTCATTCTACTGTAAAGTTTTCCATCAAAAGGACGGGAAGAAATAATCTCACCACTGTGGTTACGCGTTATTTTTACCACTTGATTGGCTTCTCCAGGACCAATTTCATGAACAAATATTCTCTTTTTGAGCTTGAGAAGTTCATTTTGCATAAGTTCGGGTTGTGTCATAGTGTTTTACCTATATAATTTCTCGATTCATACAGTAGTATATTATACAGGTCTATATCTGTATGTCAATACAGCGGTTAGTATGGCTAGAAAACCAATATACTAGCCACGAAATTATGTTCATAGGACAAATAATAAACATATACTATAGGAGCTACCACAAAAAACTCCCCTATGAAGGGGAGTGTACGGGCATCTTACCAGTGAACGCGGCTATTGCCGGCGATCAGGTTGGGATAGCCCTTGAATTCGGCGATCAGCCTGTTCCACATGTCCTCGTACGTGACAGTGTGGACATTGACGCGGAAGAAGTTGGCATTGTCGACCACACGGCCGGACAGGTTGTCGAGTTCTTCGAGCAGGCCGAAGTCGGTGGAGGCGCCGGGAACTTCCAGGCCAACGAACTGCCAGAAGACGGGCTTGCTGGAGTATTGGCGGAGCAGGGTTTCCACGCGATCCTTGTCGCTGGCTTCACCATCAGTGAAGATCATCGCAAAACCGGGATCTTTCGATTTGGGGTCGAAACCGCGCATCATGGCTTCCATGGCGCGGGACATGTAGGTGCCACCGTCGATCGAGCGAGCCGGCATATAGCGTTCAACGTAGCCGTCGAGATTCTCTGCCGTGATGGCGGGAAGCTCTTTGACGTCGGAACTCCAGCGCCAAGCCGGCACGTTGCCGTTGTCATCCAGGTTCAGACCCATGGCGAGAACCGCAGTGGCAACGCCGTTCATGTAGCCCTTCGAATAGAAGTGGCGACCGTATTCGCGCATCTCGGTCGAGCCTGAGCAGTCGAAGCTGGCTTCAACCTGAGCGTGGAAGGTGCCGAGGGCAACGCCGTGCTTGAGCAGAATTTTGGCGGCTTCACCACGTGCTTGAGTAGGGGCTTTCTTGATTAAGAGATCAGCCATTTGAAATATCCTCCGAGGAATATGATTTTGTTTGGCGGTGGAAAGTGTTTCCACTCAAACTTTTTGGAAACTATTAAAATAAATTCCAAGAAGTCTGAGTGGAATGAAAGAACATATCAAGGAACAGAACGTCTCATATTATATAAAACATAAAGCTATTGTGTCAATAGGCAGTTTTAATATACTCCCTTCATTTGAATTCGGAACACAATTGATAATTGCATAAATGATATAAAAAAGAGACATCGTGAGATGTCTCTATGTTTAGATCAGATTCCCTTGGTGTCCATCGAGGCGGCCTTGACGGCGTTGACCAAGTTCCTCTTGATGTCGTCGATCTTGGTGCCGGCGGCCTTAGCGCTTTCCTCAACGCGGGTTTGGGCGGCGAAGTAAGCCTGAATGTTTTCGACCATCTTGTTGCCGCTCTGTTCAAGAGCATCGATGGTGACCACACCGGTTGCCTGCGCGTCAGCAGTGGATTCAATGGCCATACCGATTTGGTCGGCGGTTTGAACCATCAGCGAGCCGAGGTTGGCCGCGAAGTTTTGCTGGTGCATGGCGATCTGGTGCTGTTCGTAAGCGGACAGAGCCACAACGACCTGGGTTTTCCAGACGGTGTTGACTGCGGCCATGTTCATCTCGACGGTGTCGAGCAGGCCAACGCTGTTGCTCAGAACAGTTTGAATGGAGAAGATTTGCTGGATCGCGATCATGCCCATCTGTTTGAGAGCCATTTTGCGGGCTTCGAGGCGAGTGATGACGCCGGTCAAGGCAGTGATTTCTTGCTGAGCCATGACTTTGTCGGACGCGGTGCTCGCGGCCATTGTTTTCTGGCTTTTCAGCGCATTGAGCTGAGCGATCTTGGCATCGGCGGCGAAAACGTGGCAACGCATCTGGTTGTACATCTCCATTGATTGTTGCAGGAGACCAAACAGGGTGTTGGCGCGCGAAGTCAGCAGGTTCTTGTCCTTTTCCAGCAAACCTTCGGCCTGTTTCATCTTCTTGTCCAGAGTCTCGACCTGTTTCTTCAGGCGGTCGATAGCCTGGGCCAGCTTCTTGATGCCGTTTGGCAGTTGGAGCTGAGTTTCGTATTTCTTGATCTGGGTGAAATCCAGATTCTTGGCATCCTTGGCACAGTTGTCAAGAATCGCCGCGGCTTGCGGGGAGTTCTTGCCACGCACCAGGGCCAAAACGGGATCAGCCAGCTGGGAAATGCCGTTCGCCTGAACGATGCCGAACTTGGTGATGGCCATCGGGTCTTTCAGGGGATCGAAGTCGCTGATAATCTTCCCCACAAGTTGTTTCTGGGCGGCAGAAAGCTGTTCATTATCAGGGTTCGTGGTCATCACTGAACGATCGACTTTTAGAACTTCACCTTCAACAATTGGGTCTGTCATTTTTCCTCCGGGAGATTAGAAAATTAGTGTACCGTACACACTGTACGTTGCAGATGATTTTATAATTGACTATCCTATATGTCAAGAAGGAGATTCTATTAACTTGAGATTTGGGACTTGATTTTTAGTGTTTGTGCTAGTAAAATTGCATCCGATAATATACCAAATATAGATTATATGCCCCTAGAAACATACAAAGAAAAAGAAGTATTCGACAAGGTAGTGGGTACTGTGGACTTAGGTACCTACAAACTACTTATTTATCCGAGACCCCAGGGTGGCTATTTTTTCAAAGCTGCAAAGGCGAACAGAGCCGATTTCCTCAATAAAGTAACAAGGGATTTGGCTCCCCACATGAACGCTGTTTTTGCCGGACTAGATCCTGATCTGCTAAATTTGATTGAAACAAGCGGAATTCTTTCTCCACAAGTAACCTGGAGAAGCGGTTCCGGCATCCTAGATGAGCCTCAGATTAGTATCACGGGAAATGATGCCTTTGATTTTTCAGTCTCCAAAGCTACTTTGTATGACAATGAAGTGGTTGATTTGTTCTCAAAATCGAAAAATTCTAAGGACTTTAAGTCAGCCTCATTTGTATCTATGAACACTGCAGTTGGAGATGTAATGGGAATCGCGGTGCGCAGAAATAATCCGGTTGTAATTCTTCTGGCTCCATCGATTGATGGATCGAGAATGAGTTCCAAAGAAGGCTTAAATAATTTATTATCTGGAATACTAGGCGGAATGACTTCAAGGTTAAGTACTTTTGAAGTTCAAGTTTTGAATTCTCTTGCTGAAGCAAACGCCAATGGCTATTTCCAGCTTCCATACGATCAAACAACTCTTGGCGGGAAATTACAAAATAATCTTCTGATGCAGGTATTCACTGCTAAAGTGTTTTTCTTAGCTCGTGAAGCTGAAACCAACGGGATGGGGATGAATCACGCCGCTCTCCTGGAACACTTCCCTTACCTAAAAAGCGCAGGGAAAACCGGTCTCGCGGCTATGGTATCCGGAGCTCCAAAAAATCAAAAACTCGATCCCAGTATATGGGATGAGTTGGTTGAAGATGGAAGTAGAGGAGTCAATTTGAAGAATCCAGGGGATAAAACACCGCGTCCAACCTCTTTAAAGCCTCTTGAACAACGAGGAGTCACCTATATTACCCAGAAAATCGCCACTCAAACTTCGAACCAATCTTCGGTCGAGGCTAAACCAACCGCGGTCATCAATACCAAACCGGCCATTTCAGTTGATACGGAGAAAACTGAATCGGTTGCAATGCTCAAGAAGCCTATTGAAAGCTTGGCAAAATCACTGGGAGCCTACTCCTTTATCCGCGCCGATAGAATTTCGTCTCAGGACATGGCCACCACGGCTATCAAACTCGAACAGATAAAGGCAGAGTTTAAGCAGATTGTATCGTCCAAAAAAATCGGAAGACCGCCGGTAACAGCTACCCCCGTGGATTTTCAGGCTAGTTCCTCAAAGTTAAAGGCCTTTGGGATAAGCGGTGGGCCAATTCTGGAGTTTTTATCTCCGACAAAAGGAAAAGATTACAGGAGTATTGTCGAGGAAGCCACCTTTGCTTGGATTGCCGATTCGAACCATCAAGACGTGAATTTAAGAAATAACCCCAAAGTACGCCTGGCGGACTCATTGCAAAGTTCTGACAGACTTAAGAAGCTTGCTGAACATATCATGACTGCCTTGAATCTAAGAGATGTGCGGATGATAAATAGGGGATACGACTTGGTCTACATGTCCTATTGTCTCTTGGTTGAAAAAACCATCTACGCTCTTTCTGAGTCCGGTAGACAGCTATGTCAAAACGGTCAAAGTATAGAAATAATCAATTGGGCTCATTATTGTAATGTGGTTCTTGAACGATTGATTAAACTTGGAACAGACATAAAATAGATATTGACAAACATATTATATAATCTTATAATATCAAAATAATTCGTTTGGTCTAAGCTAGAAGTGATCTATAAAAGATTGTTTCTAGCTTAGACCAAGCAGTACATTCCAAATTTCCCCACTGGTCTAAGTGTGGGGATCATTCATAAACGGAGGCTCTAACCATGCCAGCATTACTTCCTAAAGGCGTTGCCATGCCCGTCAAGCACCAAACCGTCAAGATGCGTATCAAGTGGGACGCTGCCGGCGATGTCGACGGTTTCATCTTCGGTACCGACAAGGACGGCAAGACCGTGCTCTTCCCCGCGTGCGGCCACCCCCTCGAGGCCCAAAATGGCGGGAAGGCTCCGGCGATCTCCGGCTACTTCATCGCGGCCAAAAAGGGTGGGGTCTATCCGAACGATTTCGGATGCGCCAATAACCCCTTCAACTGGGTCGTCCCCGCGGAAGACGCGCGTGACGGCACTGCCGCCGGCTGGGACGAAGAATCGGTCATCTTCCTCGACAAAGTTCCCCCCGAAATCGCCCGGCTCGATGTGGTCGTCGCCATCTACCCGCAACAGGAAGATGGTACCCCCAACCCGCTGACCTTCGCGCAGGTTGAAAACGTGGCCGTCGAACTCGCTGATGAGAACGACAAAACCATCGTCGCCGCCAACGCCGAATTCACCAATCCCGCGATGTGGGGTCTGCAGGGCATCTGGTTCTGCAGTTTAACCCGCACCGCCACGGCCTGGGAATTCAAGAACGTCATGTTCGCGGATGCCGCGAAGTTCGGTTACTACAACGACTTCCAGGACATGGTCCGCGCCACGATCCCTGACCACAACGTGTAGTCTGTTACACTCCCCCTAACCCGGGGAGTTTTTTATAGGAATAAGGTATGATATAGGGTATCGAAAACAAGTTACCCTGAAATGACAAATATTCAGGAAATCGTATAAAATAAAATATCAAAAGTAATTAAAGACCAATGAAAGACTATCTTATCTTTTCCGGATCCAGTAACCTTCAACTCTCCGAAGCTGTGGCAAAGATAATGGGCCAACCTTTAGGCAAAGTTGACCTCAATCGTTTCGCAGATGGCGAGTCGCGCCCTTGGATTCAAGAAAACGTTCGCGGTAAAACGGTCTTTATCGTTCAGTCTCTCTCCAAGTCCAGTGATGAAAATTTCATGGAGCTGGCTTTTATGGCAGATGCCATTAAAAGTGGTACTCCAAGATCAATGATCGCCATAATTCCATATCTTGGCTACGCGAGACAAGATAGACAGGCACGACCGGGTGAACCAATCTCAGCTAGAGTTATCGCCACATTTCTCGAAGCCTGTTATTTTGATGAAGTAATTACCGTAGATATTCACAACACAGCAGTCATCGGATTTTCCAGAATTCCTACTCAAAACATAACGGCCAAAGATATATTTGTTAACAGAATAAAGGAAATCATAGACGAGAATACTATTGTAGTTTCTCCGGACATTGGTAGCGCAAAACGCTCTCGAAAAATCGCAGACGCTACCAATCTTCCCATGATCACCGTTGAAAAAAACCGCCCGGTCGATCAGTGGGACAACACTGAAATGGAAGAGGTTCATGCGGATATATCCGGGAAAAATGTCATCATTTATGATGACATGATCTCCACCGGAGGTACTATTATCAACTGTACGAAAATTCTGAAAAATGCCGGAGCACGCGCGGTTACTGTTTGTGCAACGCATGGTGTATTTGCAGGAAATGCCATTCAAAATATTTTCGATAGTGGCGTTACAAAACTTATAGTTGCCGATACCATAAAATTGCCGGAGTACCGAGACACCAGGATAGAACAGATTTCGGTTGCCGATTTATTGACTAAAACTATCAAAGAGATACTAGGATAAATAAAAGACCCTGTCTGATGACAGGGTCAATCAAAGCTACTTCGAAGATGATCGTGAAGCGGTTATCAGGCGGATTAAGGCAAAGGCAAATCCAATCAGCAATGCTTGCCACCAATAATCACCAAGAATCCATGGCATCGAGAATTTTTCAGTCCAAGATGCGGCCACAAGCAATCCGATGTATATAAACACACCATTCATTGCATTGGCAAACAAGCCTCCCGTTAAGCAACTTAGAGGGATTGAGAATATTTGGACAAAAAACTTGAATCCGAACAGGACAACCTCAACAAGGGCCACGATAAGGCCAACCCAAAAAACCAACCAAAAATATCCCCAAAAGCCTGTCACTCCCTCATTCAAGACAATCCATCCAAGGGTATTAAATCCCCAAAAAGCGAACATAGACAGAAGGAATCGGATCATTTGTGCCTCCATATTTTAGGTGCGATTTATCTTACAGACCCTATAATAGCACACTTGTGCTAAAAAATCAATCTGTTGTCCTGGTCACACACATTTGGCACTCTGAGGGTTAGTAATCTGTTGTTGCAATTGTAGCAGGCGATATTGGGGTGTTTTCAAGCCTAGAGAGTGGT
>Ga0075782_121_pt1 | contig 21509 bp, 17 predicted proteins | sample RifGroC1_FD_68446 | JGI IMG/M metagenome (GOLD analysis project Ga0075782, IMG submission 68446) | Microgenomates bacterium GW2011_GWC1_44_37
GTGATATCTTTGGAACCTAGGCCCAGACTGAGTCCTAGAGCAAGGGCGAGGGCCATGATGAAACCGACAAAAACGGTATTGATGAAGAAACTGGCAATGCCTAACTGAGAGAGAGCAGCTAGGACAAAAAAGGTCATGACGGCATAACTAACAACCTTGCCTGCCAGACGAGACATGGAGGGATCAGAAGAGCCCAGAGAACCCTTGACAACCTTCTCCAAGAAGCCGGCAACGACGACACCAATGACTAGAGTGAGGATGGCGGCAATCAGAGTAGGAATACCGGCGATGATTCCATTGAGGAACAGACTGATGGAAGTAATACCAAGCATGTTGATGCCGGCGACGAAGAACAGCGTAATGACAAGCCATCTGACAACTTCTCCCACGACGTCTTCAAATTTTTGTGAGACTTGGGCGTTTTTGAGAAAATCGGTAATGACCGGGTTTTTGAACAGAGATCCGAGCTTGGTGACGTTAACAATTTTGGTGGCGAGAGTCTTAAGCCATTCGGCGATAAGCCAACCGATGAGAAAAACAACTAGGGCACCTAAAACGTTTGGTAAAAAACTAAGGACTCCAACCAAGACTTGGTTGGCGGCAAAGGAAAGAGAGTTTTGGAAGGAAAGGAGAACGTTTGTTTGCATATCTTTAATCATAGTAAGTTCTAGGCTATTAGTCAACTTTTCGTATTATGGGGCTTTTGAGGGGAATTTGTGGTAAAATTGGGTATCCCTAGTACGAGAGGAATGCCCCCCGCCTCGGCGGGGGGAGGAAAGTCCGGACAGCTAAAAGGAAGGGTGACTGGGGAAACCCAGTCCTCCGGTAGGCAACTACCGGGGCGCGATAGGGCCACAGAGACGATTAAAGGTGAAACGTTCCACCGTTAGGTGGAGATTCTTTAAAAGTAATTTTAAAGGAGTGGTAACCCGCCCCGCTGCAATCGACGAATTGGGATTAAGGTGCCTTTTCTATCCCTAAAGTCTCGAGCATAGATAGATATTCCTCCACGACAGAATCCGGCTTATTGTACTAGGGAGCCCGAAAGGGCTCTACGGATATTCCCCATTATTACTTCATCGCAATCATACTTATTTCAACCTTTGCTCCAAGGGGCAATTCTTTGACGCATACGACTTCGCGAGCAGGAAACGGGTCTGACATATATGTGCCGTATACCTCATTTACCTTTCCGTAAATTGACATATCCGTAACATAAATCGTGGTTTTAACTACATGTGAGAAATCCACTCCTGCGCCTTCAAGAATGGCCTGGAGATTTTTTATAATCTGGTGGATTTGTTCTTCAATTGTCCCCTCAAGAAGTTTCCCTTCTGTAGTTAAATATATCGACCCAGAAGTAAAGATTAAATTATTGTCGACTATAGCTTGTGAGAACGGACCTGTCGCTATTGGAGCTTTATCAGTGACCACTTTTGTTTTCATAAACTATTCTACTTCATATACTTCCAAAGATTTAAAAAATGATTATCTGGGTATCTTTCGCGAGGGGATGGGCTCGATTTAGTCGATTTCGGGGATGGTGGTGTCTTTGTTTAGTGAGATGTGGCCGAGAATGACACGGGCACTGAGCACTGTGGGCAGTGCCAGGATGGCAAGGAGTGGGCCACCTAACTGAAAACCGATCATGATGGCAACAATGGTAATGATGGGATTTAGCCCAGCTACCTGTTGCATTATCTTTGGGACAATAAGATTGTTTTCCAGCTGCTGAACTATGAGAGACACAATAAGGGCGGCGATACCATGACCGGTGGAGATAGAAAAGCCAACCAAAACGGCTGGGATGGTGGCGATCGTAGGGCCGATATTGGGAATAAGCTCCAGCATGCCGCCAGTAACCAATCTGAACCTCCAGCTTCTCGGCAATCACGAAGTACCGATGGCCTTTGTCTCCGAACCAGAATTTGAGATGAGTCTCTAAATTGTGGAGATCCTGGATCATGTAAAAACTGATGACGATAACGGTGAAGGCCGTGATAAATCCAGAGAAAGTATCCAAAGCAAAAGTTAGAACCTTTCCGGGTACGCCCACAAACTGAGCATTTAGCGAGCCGTCGGCTAATTTAACCGGACTCACGGAGTCAATTATCGCCGGAAGCTTTTGCAGAAATAGTTGGGTTTGATCCAGAAGGGGTGCGGCAAGAGAAACAATGGCAAAAATGATGGTTCCAAAAGTGGCTAATAATATAACGATTGAAGAAAGGGCTCTATTGATTCGGTACTTTTCAAGATAATCCACCAAAGGACAAACTGCTAAGGTGATGAGAATAGCAATAAACAATAGAGCAATGACATTGGTAAGCCTCATGAGGATATAAGTGGCGGCGAGTGCAAAAAGCACCCAAAAGATGCTACCGATGGAGAAATCAAAAACGATGTGTTTCTTTTTGATCATATTATTTATATATTTCTGCCAGCTTAGTGATCAGGTGGCTATCTACTGTACTTTTATCATACCAAACTATACCGGACTGTTTCTTGAACCAGACCATCTGTCTCCGACCATAATCAATTTCCGACAAGGTCCATCGCTCGATTAACTCTTCTCTGGATATTTCCTGATGCAAGAATTGAAGAATCTGTTTGACACCCAGACTCGTATAGATTGGCAAATGGAGGTCTGGATATTTTACAATTAGATTCTCCACTTCTTTGATGGCACCTGAGTCCAAACGATCAAGGACGCGGCGGCGGATAGATAGTTTGAGGGTTTCGCGGTCCGGTTTGAGTCCGATCCATTGAAAATGAGGTTGTGTCATTTTTATAGATTGCCACGCTTCGCCCCGCCTGCCGGACGGGCAGGTCGTAATGACGGGGGGGTTGGTCGTAATGACGGGGGTGGTGACAGACGAGGCTATTTCGATAGCACGGATTAGACGGCGGGGATTGTTTTTATCTGAATTGTTCAGAGATTCAAATTTTTGGTGGTTAAGTGCAAACAAACGAGATTGTAGTGATGGGAGATCAAGTTTTTCCAAATCAAAACGTAGAGATTGGTTAGGTGGAACGTGGACGCTGAGAAGATCTGAAGTAATAGCTTTCAGATATAAACCGGTTCCCCCAACAATGATTAAGGGGACGTTCTCTTTAATGGAGCTTTGAATAATTTTCTGTGAATAACTAACGAAGTCCGCGAGATTGTAGGCTTGGTTTTGCTCGACCAAATCCAGGCCCAATAAACTAATGTTTGGAGGGAGATCTGCAGGAATATCCTTGCCGGTAACTATGTCTAGACCCTTGTATATCTGTCGGGAGTCGGCGGAAAGGATGTTGACGGATGGAGATTTGAGATCTCGGATCTCGGATCTCAGACAGGAAGCAACGGAGAGGGCGAGGGAGGTTTTGCCCGAGGCGGTGGGGCCGCAAATAACAAGAATGTTGGTAGTTGGGTTAGGCACAGATTATTTTAGCACCGGATTGTTGACATCAGTCTCTGTAGGATTATAATCACGGGCAATGGGAACAATAGAAAGAGGATCACGAAAACCAGAAGCAAGCAGGGAGTGTTTTACCCATATCGGTAATTGGAAAACACCATACGGATTAATTTATGGCGAATTCGAAGATAAAGAGCAGCCTGGTGTGGAATTCTTTGGCCAGTTCAAAGATATGGTACGTGAAGTAGATACCTTAGAGAGAATTAAGCCTAGAAGTAAATGGGAGGGTGCGGTGGAATATAAAGGCATGGTTTTATATATTACGCATAGAATCAACGAGTTAGGCTCAGATATGCAGGATGATTATGAGATTGTTGAAGGGGAAGATGTTCTCGATAATCTCAAAGATTTGGTGCACAGAGCAAGGTTGAAACCATTTTGGATAGAAATACAAAACAATTGGATAAACATAATGTACTCGAGAGGTAAGAAAAAGTATATGACTCAAATAGTTGCTTTGGAGGAGCCGGCTTAGGGGACGATGGGACGAGACCTGAGATTGTCTTTGTTGGCGATTTGATCCAATATTTCCCAGCGTTCTTTCTTGATTATAGCCGGAATATCATCGGGATAGAGTTTGGCGGAGGCGGTTCCCGGCCGAGGTGAGTACCGGGCCACGAAAGCAACCTTGAAACCAACTTCTTTGACCAAATTCAGGGTATCTTGAAAATCCTTCTCGGTCTCTCCAGGAAAACCGACGATAATATCCGTACCAAAGACAACGTCGGGGATTTTAGCTTTAATCTGATTAATTAAACTGAGGTAAGACTCTCGGGTGTATCCCCTATTCATAAGTTTTAAAATCCGATTACTGCCGGACTGAACCGGTAAATGAATAAAACGGTCAATTTTGGGATTGAAGGCTATCTCGTCGACTAGCTCGTCCCAAAAATCCCAGGGGTTGCTGGTAAAAAAGCTAATCTTTTTGATCCCCTCGACTTTGCTGATTTCCCTAAGTAAAGTCACAAACGGTGGAGTGTCTTGCGGCTTGAAGTACTGAGACTGATTTGAGGGAATAACTTCGGGATTGAAAGTATCTTTGTCCATAAACATCTTCCGGAGGGCTACGCCGACTTTTTCCAAGCCCCAAGAGTTTACGTTTTGCCCCAACAGGGTGATTTCGGTATAGCCTTCTCCGGCCAATCCTTCAACCTCCCTAACAATGTCATCAATGGGGCGAGAGCGTTCCCGACCTCTGGAAAACGGCACAATACAAAAAGTACAAAATGAGTTGCAGCCGGAGGAAATGGGAATAAAAGCCTTGTCTCTTTCTTTTCTGATGGCTTTCTGATTGAAACCGACTTCACCAATAGGAAGAATTTCATCAATCTGGGGCAGAAGTGTCCTTATTTCTTTTTCATTGAAATGGAGCATACAACCGGTAAGGATAATTTTTGGGCGATCTTTTCCGGCGAAGAATTTTTCTACGTTGAGAAGAAAACCGGTAACACGGTCTTCGGCCGACTGTCTCACGGAACAAGTATTGATGACGATTTCGTCAGCGATTCTCCAATTGGTAACTTCGGTATATCCGCGTGAGAGATAATCCCCAAGTATCCGCTCTGAATCAGACTTGTTGGCTTGACAGCCGAAAGTATTGATGAAGACGGACGGCATTAGGCAACTTTCTTTTTCAAAGGCTTACCAACATGAAAGTTGATAACTTTATGACCTTTGACTACTTGCCTCTTGGATTCATTACCGAATGGAACAACCTGTTTATCTTCGACTTTGCCAATATAGAAAGTGCCGAAGCCGGAAATAACCACCTTTTCACCCTTGCCGAGTGCGGCAATAGATTCTTCAAAAAAAGTATCTACCGTTTCTTTGACGGCCTTTTTGGTTAAATGGACTTTCTTACTAACGATGTTGACAAGAGTTTGTTTGGTCATGAGTTCCTCTTTCCGGGCAGAAAACTTGATAATAATTTAGCTGATGTTACCACTATTTTGGTGTTTTTTGCAAGTGAGTAGACAAATACGCTTCAACTTTTGGCCAGATTTGTTTTCGCATGACGATAGGGGAATACTTATGTGAATATTCAAGTTCCGGAATCTCAAGAATTGAAGAAAATATGTCCAGCGAATCTGGATCTATAGTAACGAATAAACTATAACCTTCAATCACATCGATACCATTGAAGAAAATATATTTTAGAGAATAATCGTCTTTTAGTTTCTTAAGTGCTTTTTCGAGAGACTCTCTGAGATCACCTTCCATTCTTGATATACCTACCATTTCTATTTGAGCAATTCCAACTCGAGTTTCTGAAAGTGTCTTGGCGGAAAAATCTTGAGAGAGAATCTCGTAAAGGTTGGAGCTAGAGATCTTTGACTTTGCGGAAAATAGCTTGTTTTTATAATTTTCATCAAGTCCCGATAGAGAAAAAAGCCATTTGGCGGCCTGAATATCCCTATCGGTTGTTACCGCATTTTGGAAATTTATGGTACTGAAAATAATGGCAGAATAAAGATAGATAGATGTGTTCTGACTGGGTATCACGTCATTTTTCTGGAATTCTTCGGCAATAAGAGTAGCACAAGAACCAACTAGCTCAATGTGTAATTCAGCATTGGAAAATCTATTGGTAAATACGAGCTGACGGTGATCAAAAACCTTGGTAATCGAGTCAACTGGAATGGATGAATCAATAATGTCTGGATTTGCAGTGTCAACCAATACAAACTTAGAATCTGGTGGATACGAATCACCACATTGTTTTAAAGGAAAGTAATTTGTGTAGTCCTTTACAAAAGCAGTCTCTAGATCGAGTTCTCCGGAATAGACTGACTCTGAGACTGTCCCCTGAATATTTAATAATTCAGAATAGGCAATCATACAAGCAACTCCATCTAGATCCGGCCCTGAGCCAAAACGGTTAACTGTTCATCTCCCGCCTTGCTTGGGTTGACAATTACTCTAATTTCTCTTCCGGCGGAGATGGCATAGGCATCGTCTACCTCCGGATGCTTACGAGCGATTTCTTCCAGGTGCTTTATCCGTTTGCCATACTCTTCTGTATTTTCATGACGGGCTCCGGGTCTGGAGCCGGAAATTGCGTCTGCGATATAGACGATAACAGATTCGTTGGAACTAAATTCTTCATCCTCGTGATGCTGGGCGACACAATCAAGAATGGTTTGGGGAATATTGAACTTCTTAAGATATTGGACGCCTAGCTCCACATGATTGCCCTCTCCTTCAATTATTTTGCCGATATCGTGAAGTAAACAACCCATTCTAACGGTATCCACATTGGCTCCAATTTCATTGGCTATTTTGATACCAATTCTCGTTTCTTCCAGAGTATGACTGATCATGTTTTGACCATATGATGTTCGGAATTTGAAACGGCCAAGCATAGTAATGATTTCCCGATTCATGTTGTAAACACCTACAGCATGACAAAGTTTCTGACCTTCCAGAAACATTATTTGTTCAACATCTCTCTTTGATCTTTCAAAGTATTCTTCGATCCTTGCAGGATGAATACGACCATCTTTTATTAAATGAATTAGCGTGAGACGGGCTATTTCACGACGAACCGGATCGAAACTACTGAGCTTAACTTCGTCAGGGGCATCGTCCATGGAGACATCACAACCGGAAACCTTTTCGAAAATCCGAATATTGCGACCGTCCTTACCAATAATCCGACCTTTAGTTTCTTCATCCGGGATGGGAACGGTAGAGATCGTGTACTCCGCAACGTAGTCTGTAGCACCGGCCTTCATGGCATCGACCAGTATTTCCCTGGCCAGATCCTCTGCCTCAATCTTGGCTTTTTCCTCTGCCTCTTTTATGGCTCTTGTCGCCTCAACTGCCGAACGTTTCTCGACTTGTGCAATCAATTCCTTCTTGGCTTGCTCGGTAGTGAGCGAGGCAATTTTTTCGAGCTTTTCAACCATTGCATCGGCTTGAGAAACTATTTTTGACTTCAACTCCTCGATTTGATTTGTTTGAAGGTCCAAATTGGCTTTTTCGCGTTTGAGCTGTTCTTCAATGGTAGTATTGCTTTGTTGTTTTTGAGCTAAGTTTTTGGCGCGCACCTCGATCTCTTCCAACTGAATTCGGGCATCTTTGATGGCTTGATCCTTGATCTTGAAAGCTTCGTCCTTGGCGGAGATGATTATTTCTCTGGCCTGGGACTGTGCTGTTGCCTGGGCAGCGGCAATTAGGGCTGCGGTGTCGACGGTAGGTGCCTGGGCAACAGGGGCTTCCTTGACAACGGTCTTTTCCGGCTCTTTTACAACTTGGGTGGCTACAGAAGAAACAACTTTGGACTTGGCTGAAGAAGCGGAGCCTTTGAAGATATTGGATCTAAAAATTGACAGTATAGACATGGTTTAGACAAAAATATATTAATAAACCTGCCTGCCGGCAGGCAGGCCTAATCTATGAAAGTCAGAAAGCACGCAAAATCAGTCGCTTAGCGACCAGCCTGCCGGCTGGCGGGCTGTAGAGGGATCTTTTTATTTAGACTGAGATCGAACATTGCGTAATTTTGAATGACTAACATGATTAGTATCTGTATTTTAGTCTTCAAAAGAGTCCCCGTCAAATGCACTTTTGATGGCATGGTCGGTGTAGCCTCGCCGGTAGAGCTTGGAAATCAATGTCCGGCGGTCAAGACGGGGGTACTTTTGAAGAAAGTGCCTGATGGAAGTGATTTCAGCCTCCATGGGTGAGCCGGTCGTGAGAGCCTCGGAAACCGCTTCCCGCGACAGTCCCAAGAATTTTAGCTTGAGAGAAATGATCTTAGGGCCATAATGTTTGGACAACTGTCGTCTGACAAAGGCTTCGGAAAGATATTGGTCGTTTAAGTAACCACTTTTGGCTAAATCCTCGAGAATGGAATCAATTATGGGTCCGGGGTCCGCAAATTTTTCTTTTTCTGCCCGGCAAAACAGTTTTTCGCGCAACTGAACCCTAAAATATGGCCTAGCTCCAAGAACCCTTCCGGCATATTTTACGAGAGACAGCCTAAGTTCATTTTTCTGGTTGGATTCCGGCATTGACCTTTTCCATGACTTGCTGCTTAATCTTTTCGATGACTTGAGGACGCTCGGCTAAAGCGGCCTTGGCCGATTCACGTCCTTGGGCCAGGGTCTCCCCTTCATATTTGATAAATGAGCCGGCTTTCTCCAGAACGTTATAGGCGATGGCAGTATCGATGAGGTCGCCTAGTTTACTGATACCTCCAACATTGAGAACATCGAACTCAGCAGTCCTAAAAGGTGAAGCAACTTTGTTCTTCACCACTTTGGCACGGTGACGGGAACCGATGATTTCATCTCCCTCCTGGATATTCCCAATTTTGCGCATGTCGATACGAATGGAGGCATAGAATTTAAGAGCCTTACCTCCGGTAGTAACTTCCGGATTTCCAAACATGACACCGATTTTTTCTCGCAACTGATTCGTAAAAATTACGATGCATTTGCTCTTGGAAATAGCACCGGTGATCTTGCGCAGAGCTTGACTCATGAGCCTGGCTTGAAGCCCCATGGAGGAGTCCCCCATTTCGCCCTCGATCTCTGACTTGGGAACCAAGGCGGCGACAGAATCAATGACTACGACATCCACACCGCCTGAACGGATCAGGGTTTCGGCGATCTCAAGCGCTTGCTCACCATTGTCCGGCTGGGACAGTAATAGGCTGTCTAGATCAACACCAATAGATTTTGCCCTGCTTGGGTCCACGGCATGCTCGGCATCGATAAAGGCGGCTATACCGCCGGTTTTTTGGGCTTCTGAAATGACATGGAGAGCTAATGTGGTCTTACCTGAGGCTTCTGGGCCGTAGATTTCTACAATACGCCCCTTGGGAAACCCACCAATACCGAGTGCCAAATCCAGGCTGATAGAACCGGTAGAGATCACCGGAATCTTTTCATCGACACGGTCGGAACCCATATGCATAATAGCCCCTTCACCAAACTGTTTGGTGATTTGCTGCATGGCAATTTTGACAGCAGTAAGACGGGCATTGTTATCTGTCGGCTTGGCGACAGACTTTTCTTCTTTAGTTTTCTTGGTTTTCTTTGGCATTTTCTTCGGGTATTTATTAATCTAAAATCATTATATATATTTGGGTTATTTTCGCAATACCTTCAACTTTTCCTCTAAATGGTTAGCGGGAAATAAATCAGAAAGATAGAGACTGATAAAACTAAGTTTGTATTCTTTTATTTTCTCTAGCTTTATTTTCTTTAATCTATCGTATGTCTTTAACTGTCCACAGAGACCAAATAACTCAATCCAGTATTCTCCGACTCTAAAATCAGCACTCATGCCATTGTGCCAGGGATATTTAATGTGAACCTGATGTTTAATATTTCTTGCAAATAGCCAATCGTCAACTATCTTTTCAGACAATGAATCGCATCTGTGACCGTCGTTAGCAATGTATTTTTTGGAAAAAATGACTTCGTTTGGGGTAAGGCCTGCGATTTTTATGAGATTGTTCCAAGTACCAAAATTATTTCTCGCTGGTCTGTTGAGATGCCCCAGCTCTGCTTTGGTGGGTATTCTTCCGTTGTCTAGTTGAAACTTTTGAATGATTTGCATTAGTCCTTCTTTTGTATATGAAGATAAGCCCTTTTTGGACTTGTTGACGCATTCAGTTGAGCAATATTTGGATTCGTGGTTTTTTAGAAAATTGTTACAATCTTTATTGGCACACTTAACTAAAGCGAATGGTTCGGCTCTCAACGAGTTGCTGAGAGTAGCACTACAGTTTCTTGAACAATAAGTATGTCCCGAAGAGACACTGGAAAAAATTCGTTTATTACATAAAGGATTATCGCAATTTTTTGAAATCTTTTTGGTCTTTGATTGAGATTGGCACTCTGTAGAACAAAACTGTTTCCAGCCAAACTTCTTAGCCTCATTATATCTTCCATATGGTCTCTCAAATTCCATTTTACAGTAGTCGCACGTCACCCAAACTATAGCCATCTACTTATTTATACAAATATAACCCGAAATGTCAATCTCGTGGTAGAATATGTTCTTCGGGGTATAGTATAACGGCTAGTATGTGTCGATGGGGTCGACATGATCTCAGTTCAATTCTGAGTACCCCGACAATATAGGAAAAGATCGTTGAGGTTTGCCATGAGTCTACGGAGTTGGGGTGATGGAGACGACGGCGAGAATAGATAGGGCAAGAGACTTGGTTGTGGTAGCCCCACGATTGTCAGTTACGGTCACCTGTACGGAATACAGACCTGAGCTTGCCGGAGTTCCGGATACATAACAGGTGATTTTTCCACCTCCGATAGGAACGGCGCAGGGACCACTATTAAGTCCGAAGGGAAGACCGGAAATCGCCATTTTTAGAGAATCTGTCAGATTCGGATCGATAGCATCAATACTAGCGCCGTATGACTCATTCGCATATCCAGAAGGCAATGAAGTGGTGGTGATTTGGGGCGGCTGGTTATCAGAAGGAGTGGGAGTGGGAGTTTTTGTGGGGGTAGGAGAAGATGTCGGAGTAGGAGTAGGTGTCTTCGTTGGGGTAGGAATGGGACATTTGGTCATGTCTTTGGTCCACTGCATTCCAGGTCGGGGACAACAGAACTTGATACCTCCACAAGAGGCAGTCCGACCGGTAGCATTGCACAAACTATCCTGAGAAGTACCGTCTGCTTCCGGAGGAGTGCAGTTGCGCAGAACTTTATCGGCACCGGGACACTGTTCGACACATTTATTTTCAACAAGTTTTGATGCGTAGAAATATGGTTCTTTTAGAGTACCTGTGGCTACTACTTTTTTGTTGACTAATGGTTCAGCCAGAGTTTTGGAAATAACCATTGCCGTGCAGACACCACCATCTTTTAAGAGTCTGTAGGGAGAAGGCGGTTTTACCGCCGGGGTAACCCCCGGACACTTGGTGAGATCCGTTGTCCATCTGGAGTTTGGCTTCGGGCAACAATAGGCTTTATTGCCACAAGTTTCAACTCTGCCGGCCTGATTGCAAATATGATCGTCCCCGATGAGGCACGGCCTTGATCGTTGAAATTTCCGGTTTTTATCAGTAATGCAACACCAAAAATAAGAGCCAGACTAACTAATAACAGAAGCGCAGAAACAAGAGTTTTTTTGTTCTGCGATTTCATCTTCGTCTTCATATCTTTTTGATGTTACTAATAACCGCTCAGCTGCTTAAATTAAGCATAGGCTTTGTGAGAACATAATGCAAGCGATTTATACTGAATTGTCTCATCCTTCATTTCTCCGGGAGGTAAGAAAGAAAGGTGGATCCAACACCCAGACAAAGGAAAATGAAGCCTGTCAAAAATCCAATTGCCGGAATAAACATAAGCAACCCGGTGACAACTATCCCGACAACGAGAGGCCCAACAAGTCCACCTGCCTGCTTCTTGGTAAAGAACTTTATTATCCATTTACCGACCAGAATGGCCGGGTAAACGGTAGCTAGCATTATTGAAATGATGTATTCGAGAATAAGAACAAAAGCCGCCGGAACGCCTATGAGGCTTACCAACAACAAACAAAAGACAATAGGTGTAAGTATTAAAACAGCTAATCCGGTCAGGCCGGTAATGGCTGGCTTCTTGGAGATTATCTGAGTTCTCTCAATAACTTTATTCTTTAGGAAATATATTACGATAAAACCAAGTAGTAGTGTAGAAATTATCCAAAATATCTTCCCCATAAATTTAGCCACAAGGGAAATGTCTTTCATTTCTTTTTGAGGAATTTCTTTTCTAACGATTTCGTGTTTTAAAATATTGCCCTTGACATTCTTTTGACTTACAGACGCAGTGCCGTTGGTATCCATGTAGTACTCAAAGTCCCCACCAATTTTGGCCGGATCGACTAGATTTACACGGCTGGCAGTCACCTTGGCGTTTCTTAGCAGAGAACCAGAAATGGTTAATTGGTCGGCGGCGCCGAGTAGATCCCGGCCCAAGGAGCCTCTTAGGTCTACGTTTTGAACTCCAAAGAAAATGTCTCCCTTGATGGAAGAAAACTTAGTTAGAGAAAGATTTTGGGACAAAGTGTAGACGTTTCGACTAACAAGGCCGTTGATTTCCACCGATTGAGCGATCACTCTGATATTTCCGTCTATATTTCCATTTATTTTGATTGACTGAGCCACACAAAGAATATCACCCTTGATATTGCTATTTACCACAACATCTTTCCCTGCACAAAGCAGGTCACCATTGATATCCGAATCCACTGTTAGATTGGTGGCACTGATGATAGCTGTTTCGTTTATTACTTTTTCTTTTGGTAGTTCGAGAAGATTTCCGGAACCAAGATAGACGGCATGGGTGGGAATAGAATGGAAAAATAAAAACGTGATAACTAGGAGAAACGTGACCGTGATGTGAGTGAAATATTTCATACTATTTTAGGTATACCAGAATGTCGGGGAAAATGTCAATTGGTGGCGTAAAATTAAGTGATGAAAATATTGATAACCGGAGGGGCGGGGTTTGTTGGTTCTCACTTATGCAGGAAATTATTGGAAGCAAATAATGACGTGATTTGTATGGATAATTTTTATACCGGAAGGAAACAAAACATTGCCGACCTTCTTAACAATCCTCATTTCCGATTGATCGAAGGGGATATAACCCTGCCAATCGAACAAGAAGGGCTTGATCAAATATATAATTTGGCTTGTCCGGCTTCACCTCCGGCATACCAGAAGGACCCAATATATACATGGAGGACGTCCGTGTTTGGAATGAATAACGTGCTGGAACTTTCCCGGAGAAACGGAAACATACCGATTCTTCAAGCCTCTACATCAGAAGTCTATGGCGATCCGTTGGAGCATCCACAAAAGGAGAGTTACTGGGGAAATGTAAATCCTTGCGGAGTCAGATCGTGCTATGACGAAGGGAAAAGAGCAGCGGAGTCGATCTGTATGGATTTTTTCCGAAAATACAAGACTCCGGTGAGAATTGTCCGAATATTTAATACCTACGGGCCGGCTATGGATCCTCAAGACGGTCGGGTAGTGAGTAACTTTATAGTACAAACATTGACCAACCAAGACATTTCTATGTATGGAGATGGTATGCAAACCAGAAGTTTTCAGTACGTGAGTGACCTGATAAAAGGAATGATAAAACTAATGGAGAATAAGGCTGGATTTACCGGCCCGGTGAATATTGGAAACCCGGGAGAGTACACCCTAAAACAACTTGCCGAAATTATCTTGGAGATGATCCCCGAGTCAAAAAGTAAAATAGTTGAACAGAAAAATATTCGAGAGGATGACCCTAGGATCAGGAAACCGGATATTTCGCTTGCCAAAAAAATGCTTGGATGGGAACCTGAGATATCTCTTACAGAAGGACTTACTCCAACAATTGAATATTTCAGAAAAGAAGTTGTGGTTGACCGTAATCGGAAATCTTGATAGGAATCTGTTCTTGACCGATCAGGGTATTTCCGGAAAACATAAGTCTGACGAGAATCCCTTTTCTGGTTTCTTCCGACCACATTTGATCAAAGACCAAATTCCCCAAGGAGTAGTAAATAGGTTTCCCCTTGTAGGTTTCTATCTCCTGAACCCAATGAGGATGGTGACCAATAACCACATCTGCGCCGGAGTCGATGGCTAAATGTGCCAACTCTACCTGCCTGAGCGACCGAGGGCGATATTCATTACCCCAATGAATAACAACTATCACAACATCAGCTGATTTTTTGGCTAAAGAGACCTGACTGTCGATATTTTCCTGAGATGACGAGGATATATAAGGAATCAATGGAGGAATATCATTGAATCCCAAAAAGGCCAGTTTAGTATTTTTTATGATCTTGATAGAAGGACTTCCATGACCGATCGAGACCATCCCGGCTTTTGAAAGAATGGAGATTGTTTCTGCGAATCCCTCCTCCCCTTGATTACCAATGTGATTGTTGGCAAGATTAACAATATCGACTCCGGAAGTAATTAGCCCCGCTATCGAACGAGGGTCGGAGCAAAAAATCAGCCCTTTATCTGTGGGTAAACAGCCTGATCTAAAGGGAGACTCCAAATTGATCGTGGTTAAGTCTGCAGAAGAAAGCAGAGCTGATATATTTTTGAATGGCCACGAGAAATCTTGATACTTTATCATTCTGGTGTTGACAGAGCGCCCAAGCATGACGTCTCCACCAAAGAGGAGGGAGAAGGTGCTGGTGGAAGGGGTGGTGATATTGCCATCGTCTGCGATTAAGAAATATGAAGTGACCTCTCGGGAATTATTACTAAAAGCTGATGAATCGGTACGTGTAAGAATATTCGGTTTCTGCCCACGAGACTGAATAAGTGATAGAACCGAAACAAGGGATGCGGGGGAGTCGAGATACTCGGAAGAAAGTCTTAGTAGTTCGGATAAGTTCGTGGTAGAGACCAGACTTTCCGTGATCTTGTCACGCTGGGCTGCTTCTAACTGAGATAAGCCATGAGAGAAATCAATTGAGGCAATAACAACGGTATCTCCCGAAAAGGAAATTAACTGTTGAATAAAATTTGTTAACAGTTCTGGTGAGATATCTTTTTTTAAAGCAAGTGGAACGATTTTTGCCTTCGGAAGGTAATGCTTTATAAAGGGAAGGAGGCCGGCTATGCCATGCTCGACGGACAATGCCTTATCGTCCAAACAGACAAAACCTGATTTTAGGAAAATATTTAGCAATCCCTCATCGACAGACACCCGACCCGAAGGGGTATCCCATTTGTTCTTGGAGGAAATGATGTCACATTTACCGGTGTTAGCGTGATTGGGTGACAAAACAATGATGGTATTTGTGGAGGGATTAGTAAGTAGAGAAATGCCCTTAGCGATTATTGGAGAAGCCATTAGGTGATGTGGAAGAACCAGGATGCGGGGAGGGATGGCGAAAGGAGCAATATTATTCCCGGCTATGGCAGGGAAAAAGGTGCGCGCATCATAGGCAAAATCGGTAGAAAATGATGCCATGCCGAAGGGAAGCCATCCCCGACTCGAAGATTCTCCTCGGTTCCTCGGAATCCAGAAAAGCCACAGCGCGATTATGAAATTCAATATGACAATTATCAGAATCGCCCCTAACCATGTACGTGGCAACTTCATTTGATACTAACCGAACCGGCAGGAGATAAATTGAATACCGATGGTGCTATCAAGGACTGTATCAGAGCACTTTCTGCCCGGAAGTCCCCCGCAGAAATTACCCTGGCGTAGTAGTTTATAGTATTGTTTTTGTTTCCGCTTCCGACACAAAAACTAACCTTCTGACCATTTATCTCATATGGATACCAGGTATTTGTGGAATCCAACCCAAAACTATAAACCGAGGTGATTGGTCTCAACCCAGAAGGGAGTAGATCCGAAACTTGATAGCAACCATCTTGAGAGATAGCCGCATAAACAACCGGAAGTGAAATTTTGACGAGATCTGAAGTAGAGAAGTTGTTGGTAATAGCACCTCTAACGGAGTAACTCCGACCTAACTGAACAGACGAACTGGTAAGGGCAGTTTTTGGATCCAGCGGGATAGTGAAAGTTGAAGCCAAACCGACATTGCCAACAAGATCGGAAAAACTTATTCCCGGTAGATCGGTGGGTGTTAGCTCAAGTTTGAAGACTTCACCTTTTTCGAGTTTTTTGGATATTTTTTTGCCATTTAGAGTGTAAGAAAAAGAGACCGGTTGGGGATTGGTATTTTCTATTTGAAATAAAATTGCCATCAGTTGGGGTGAAACGAGTAGGATGTCTTTTCCGCTGTTGACTAGAGTGTAGGCAAGAAGACTGTCGGCTTCTGACTCCCCCAAAATGGAAGAGAGGGCGGCGGTGAGCGAGCTGGCCAGGAGATAGCTATCTTTGTCCGAGCCGACTTTCATGAAAGTTAAAGAGTCTTGTCTTTCGGAAAACTCAGATATAAGAGTTCTGTAAGAAATGCGTGCCTTTTCGGTATCACCTATCTTGGCTTGGGCCAAAGCCAAATAAATCCTGGACAAGGGGGTGAGGTCTTTTTCGCCCGAAAGATTATTTATTAATAAAAGTACGGGTTCGTCTAAGCTAGCCAGTCCAAACAGCGACATCGAGGCGGTGTCGAGATCTTTTGATTTGGAAAATTCTTTGTAAAAATAGTTTCCCAAACCGATGCGGTCCACCTTCTCTTTTGCCAAGGACGCCACAAAGGCCGAAAGCTCCAGATCTGCGCCAGAGTAAGGAAAGAGTGCATAACCACCATCAGGAGTTTGGAAAGCAGTAAGATCTAGTGTTTCCGGATTGACGGAATCATCGAATGATTTCTTAATAATTGATTGTGAGAGAGAGCGGGCAAGGCGCTGGTCTAAGCGATCTCCCCAAGTGAAAGCCATATTTGAAAGGGGCGGGAAAAAACGCCCTAGACTTTGATCGGAAAAGATGAGGGTGGTTGGCGAATTTGGTGAACCTTCCGGCTTGGTATCTTCTGCCAAAGAAACACTGATTGATTTGACTGCTTTTAGGCGAGACTTAACTACATCCAATTTTCGAATTACCTTATCCGTAAGACTACCGGAAATACCCGAAATGGTTATTTTGTGGGAGCCTTCTTTGAGCTCTCCCAGATCCACCCTAGAGCTTTCGAAGGCTTTGACTGTGACACTTTTATCCAATCCTAAAGTCTCCGATTGGGCTTTCAAACTGACTTGATCTCCTACCGAAAGCCCCTCCCCGTAGGCGCGTATCATAATCTCCGGGCGTTCTCCAACTAGGTACTCGGTGTTCATGACTACATCTACAAAGAATGGTTGTTTGACTACCAGAAGTGAGGAATTGACACCTGCTTTTAGATCGGCAGTAACTCCTTGAGAGGTAATTCTCCAGGAGGTTAGATTATCCGGAAGCTTAACATCAATGCTGGCGCGGCCATCACTACCCGTACGGACACTGCCAAAAAAAGCATTGTCCACGAAGAGTTCGCGACCCTTTTCGTTGTGGACATAAAAGCCGTCGGCGAAGTAAGTGTTTAATTTTTCGACTGATAAGTTGTAAACGGTATTTATTCCTGAACGATCTTCAATAGAAAATATCTTTTGATATTCACCGTGAGTGTCAAGATAAAAATCGCCGACTTTTACCTCAGAGGCAGTCATAAAACGGCCATTTATGTACAAATTGTGTTCTCCGGTAACCCTTAGATGACCGTTTATTGTCAGATAACCAGCCACTTGGTGTTTGAAAATCCCGGTAACTTTGGCGGTTACCATTTTGGCTGACAAGGGTGTTTGAAGGGTTTTTATCTGATCTCCTACCTTGATATCTTCTATGTTTTTGGTTTTTCCATTACTTAGAAGAATCTGTGTCCCCGATAAGAAGCAGCCCCCACCCTCGGCCCCTGATGAATCAAGAGGGTACCGATGAGACTGATAAGAAGCGACTATATCTGCATCCAAGGAACTATAAATCCTGGATAAAGGATCGACCGAGACCGGACTCATGGCGCTGTAGGCTTCGTCAAGGAAGCTCAGGTTGACCTCAGCTGGTGCAGGCGAGCCATTTTGATCTGCGGAAAAGACGGAAATTTTCGCTGTACTTCCAGGAAGGTAACTTTGTCTATCTTGTGTAATATCCAATGAAAGTTTTTTGGCCGTCGTGTTGAACAACAAATTTATTCTTTCGGATATTTCGTAGGTTTTTCCGGTAAATCGGATGGCCTGAACGATGACATTGGGAATATAAGTATCAGAATACTTAAAGCCCACGGTAGCTTCGTCCGAAATCTGATAGGAATTGATACCTCTCTTGGCAAACAAGTAGAGAAACTTATCTGTAGTGCTTGATTCCATCTGGGTTTCCCCGCGCATGACGGTAAGATTTACCTGTTCTCCAATGAGGAAACTATTTGTGTTTGATCCGGTTTTGTCCGTCTTCAGGAAAATATAATCATTCCTGGAATAATAGTCGGCCGATCCTGATACATAAACGTCCTGAGTGGTGACGCGTCCTTGATCGTCAGTGGCATGTAAGATAACGTTGTAGGACTTGCCTTCGAGCACAGGAAAGCTGTATACAGCTTTTCCATTTGAATCGGTGGTTAAGCTGATATCGGCGATTTTGTTTTGAACTCGATCGTACTCGTATCTGGGTGAAGTAACTTTGTTTATAAAGTCATAGTAGGTCCCAACTTCCCGGCGATTCCATTGGTTTTCCAAAAGGTTACCGGCAATCTGTCTGCCCGGAGCAGGGGCAAAGGTGTCCACTGAAGTATAAGGGACGAATTTTGAAGGATCCACTAGTCGCAGATCCACTTCTATCCTGCCCGTACCACCCTTTGATTCCGACTTGGGAGTATCAAAGACATAAGAAGAATTAAAAACAGCTATCGTGGTATCTGCTTGAATCATCCCTTCCTCGGGAAGAGAGGGCATGAGAGAAACATATTTATATTCCGGAGAATAATTAGATGAAGAATTGCCTAAAGCTGAGGTGTAATTGAAACTATAACGACCCAGAGAATCTGTTTTCAGAATCCCTTCTTGAGCACCGAAATATTTCAAATTCATATTGGCAACGGGAGATCCTTCGAAAAAAGTTGCCTGTCCGGATAAAGTGACCGTTTCTCCAACAATGACAGCTCTTTTTGATGGAACCAAGGTGAGTTTGTAGGCCTGCTTGGTGTAGGTTTCCACCGTGAAGGCGGAACTAGCGACAGTGGATTCTCCAACCTTTAGGGCAATACCATACCAACCGGGAGCGTAACCAGAAAGAGGAATTTCCCCAAGGAAAGTTCCCAGATCGCTTGCTTCAAAATCTTTAGTAAAAAGAACTATTGGCGTAAAATTCCAGCCGGTGTAATCTGACCGAGTAACTTCTAAGGTAAATTTTTGCTTTTGGGTCAGATTGTCTCTATCTCTAAGAAGACCCCAGAACCTAATGATATCCGTGGGGAGATATGTAGGCCGGTCGGAATAAAAGTAACTCCAGTATTTGTCTGAAAGACGTTTGGCTTTCTGATAGGTGGAGGAATAATAATTATTACTGTTTGCCGGAGGAAGTATGATGCTGTTTTCTCCAGAACTGACTGTAATCATAGTTTGTTCACCATTTAGCTGAGACTCCGGGGTGTCAAAATAGGCAACACCATCGGAGCCGGTTTCCTGCAGTTTGCCTGCATAGCTGACTTTGGCACCGGAGACTGATTTTTTGGAACCCAGGTCGTTTACCCAAACCAGAGTTTTGGTGCCACTGACACTAAGATATGAGGACAGATCGGTGATCTGGACTAAGGCTTGAGTAACGACATTATCCACTCCGGATTCAACCAGATAGTTTCCTTTAGGAAGATTCTGAGGAAATAGAAAGAAATTGGAGTAGGTCTGTTTCTGGATTGGAGTATTGAATTCCAAAACTTTATTTAATCCGGTGACAGGCAAGCGCTTCGAACGGAGCGAGTTGAACGCCCAATTCGGTATAGAGAGAAGGGTGGTAAAATCGGAGATAAAACTTTGTGAACTAGGATATTGATAAACTTTAACCGAAAGATCTGCGCCTCCAATGGATGAAGTATAAATATCAAAGGCCGGTGTTTCCGTGGGAGAAAATTCGTAGAAATTCCTGGCAAAACCAAGAACCGGTGTGTTGGTGGATGGCTGAGTCTCAAAGCGGAAGATAAAATCATCTTTGAGAGTCTCGGTGGTTTCTTTTAACTTGAGACCTTTATTAATTTTAACCGTGTACAGAGTGTTTGGGGTAAGACTCTTAGGGATAAAAGAAATGGTACGTTTGTGACGCTCGAAACGACCTTCAACGGGGGGAGTAATTTCAAAATTTCCCTCTTTATACCCAATATCCTCCCAATTGTCATGACTGAAGGTAATCTCTATCCCAGTATTTATGGGAACGTAGGTGCCTTGGTCGCGAGGAAGCGTTTGGACTACCCGGAAATCGTTTTTGGTCTGGAAGGCCCAGGAAAAAGTTTTCTGTTCGGCAAGGATCTTGATTCGATACAGACTGTTGTCCTTCAGAGCCGTCTTGGGAGAGATACTAAACTGACGGGGATTGATCTCACTGATGTCGAAATCTATCTCAGGGAAAAAAGTAATGCTGTTCTTCAGGCTAGCAACTGTGAGGTCCTGATCCGACTTGAGGGTAAAGGTAGAATCTTGAAAGGTTCCTAGAGAATCTTGCCTGTCGGCGGTGAGTAATAGGCCGGTAGTCGAGCCGAGTTTGAGCTTGGCGGAACGCTGAAGATACTGCGAGGCGAGAACGACTGAGATAAGTAAACCCACCGAAACGAACAGAATGCCAAATAGCTGCCAAGGACGCAAAGAACCCAAGAAGGATTTTATTTTTTCCATCAATTATTTAGTTTAGTTTTATTGAAAGGGCCTGTCAACAAAAACTATTCCTTTGAAGAATGTTTGCTCGTAAAGGTGGCTACATACCGGGATCGGTGGTGGAGATTTTGACCAAACTGTTTAAGGGCCTTTATATGTTCGGCGGTGCCATAACCGGAGTTTCTGTCCCAACCGTATTTCGGAAAGTCACGATGAAGTTTGGCCATGAGATTGTCACGGTAAACCTTGGCGATGATACTCGCGAGCATCACATGGTAACACTTGTCATCCCCTTTGATAAGAGTTCTGACCGCAGGGTTGGCAAACTTCAGATTGCCGTCAACAATAAAGACTGTGGCCTTGGTTTCGGAGATAAGTCTTTCGAAGATCTGTCGATTGGCCCAACCCATTCCAAATTGATTTATTTCTGAGACAGAGATCTCGGCGATTTTGTAGACAATTGGTAGTTTCGGCAAAGTGGCAACAATTTTGTTTCGTTGAATTTCCGTGAGTTTTTTACTATCCCGGAGAGGAGCCGGAAGGAGTGCCGGAAAAGATTCAATATCGCAATTAATAATGGCGGCGGCGGCGACCAGAGGGCCGGCAAAAGCGCCTCGACCACATTCGTCTAATCCACAAATTTTCATCGAGGCCATCTTACAACAATGACGTCCTCCCCGCACAGCCCCGCCTATGGCGGGGACGATGTACGGGGTTTCCTTTTGGCCTGCCTCGACCAGCGATGCAGGCCTTTTTTTCAT
>Ga0075782_130_pt1 | contig 16562 bp, 21 predicted proteins | sample RifGroC1_FD_68446 | JGI IMG/M metagenome (GOLD analysis project Ga0075782, IMG submission 68446) | Microgenomates bacterium GW2011_GWC1_44_37
TCGGTATTGATCTTAATCGTGTCACCCGGGTTGATGAACAGCGGCACCATCACGGTGAGACCCGAAGCCGTCTTAGCCGGCTTCAGCACATTGCTCACAGTGTTTCCTCTGGCACCAGGCTCACTCTCTGTAATTTTCATTATCACTGAAGAAGGCACTTCGACGCCAAGTATTTTTTCATCCCAAAACAGCACCCAAGCTTTTTCTCCTTCGATTAAATACTTTACATCGTCACCCAATACCATCAAGGGAATCTCAAATTGATCAAAGGATACCGGATCCATGAAATATCCCTTCTCATCGTCTTTGTACAAATACTGAAGGTGTTTCTTATCCAGAGAAATATCTTCCACCATATTCCCCGAGATGAAACCCTTGGTAACAATTGCTCCATTTAATAAGTTCTTTGCCTTTATCTTAATCGTTGCATTTCCCCTACCCATCTTGGTAAAGTCGTATTTCATGACCCTAAAGGGGACCTCCTCTTCGGTAAAAGTCACACCCACCTTCAATTTGTTTACATCTATCATGCCTACATTTTACGCCCCAAGAGCCTCCACTAGCAACCCTAGGTTATTTGATATAATATGGGTCATATCCCAAAAAGTACGCTAAAAAGGAGAAAAAATGTTTCGCAATTTCGTAAATACCATCAATCTCATCTTTGCGCTCACTTTGGCCGTGTTTTTTCTCAGCGATGGTTTGACGATAGGTTGGATTATCTACCTCGTCGTCGGCATTATCGCACTGTCCATTTTCCTGCCATGGTACGGGCGGTATATTACCCGAAGCAAGTAGTTTTCCTTTCTTCAAACCCGCCATAGGCGGGTTTTTTGGTGCCGAGAGAGGCCTGCCCGCCTGTGGCGGGGGCTCGCCTTCGGTCTAGCCTCAGGGCCTGTCTCGCCAGGTTCGTTACGAAACTGTCTCCGACTATTCGATCCCCCCTTATGACCATAAAAAATCTCCCCACAAGGGAGAGATTTTTTTGGGTGCCGAGAGAGGGGCTCGAACCCTCACGGCCTTGCGACCACAGGTTTTTGAGACCTGAGCGTATACCATTCCGCCATCTCGGCAATATTCCACAGCTACTAACTATATTTCAAAAGAGCACATTCACATTTTATGGTTTTTGAGCGCCCTATGCTTTCGCTTGGGCACTTCGCACGGTAAATTTGGCTCAGCCCGCGCGTATACCATTCCGCCCGCCTGCAGTAGCTATCGCTACAGCGATTGCGGGCAGGCCATCTCGGCAACTCTTCTATTTTACAACGAGTAACGCAAGTTTGACCAATACTTAACGGGCGTCTTTTTCTTGACTATTACAGCCCTATAGCCTAAAATTCACTCATAGGCTCGCAAATTAACTTTTTGGAGGAAGAGAAGATATGAAAAGCAAGATAAACTTGACCTTTTTGGCTATTTTGGCTTTTTCTGTGATTTCAACACTTATTTTGACCCTCAACACGATTTCTTCCGGGGTGCCGATCTATGGTGCGATTGCCGGAGTCGTTGCCTTTGGAGGTTTCCTGTATCTCTTCATATTCTCCCGAGCCGATTTTCGTTATGTCGTCTACCACACCAATGCAAAGGTTTCGGGTCCGGCCACCCTTGTCGAACTAGATAGTGGCTTAACGACCATCTACTTAGGAATCAGGACTCCAGCTCAAAGCATAACCGTCGATCTTCAAGCAATTCCCAAGTCCGCGTTGTACTTTGGCCGCTGGGAGGTGTACGGGGAAAAGGACTCCAAACTAGTTCTTTGGCACGACCACACTCTCTTCGGAGGCGGGTGGTACTACACCCAACATTAGACAATTTCCTGCAAGACCCCGCCACGAGGGGTCTTTTATTTTAGCCTTTCCTCTACCTTATCCCAATTGACTATCTCCCAAAAAGCCTTCACGTAATCCGCTCTCTTGTTTTTGTATTTTAGATAGTAAGCGTGCTCCCAAACATCAATGGCCAACAAAGGCTTAAAACCGTCAACTAATGGGTTATCCTGATTGGCAGTCGACAATACTTCCAATCCCCCTTCTTTGTTTTGCACCAACCATCCCCAACCACTCCCAAATCTGCCCAAAGCCGTCGCCTCAAAAATCTTCATAAATTCTTCAACGCTTTCAAAGGATTTCTCCAGCTCTCTCATGAGCGATTCTCCGATGTGTCCTTCGCCAGGGGTAGTCATCTCTTCCCAATAAAAATCGTGATTCCACACTCCTCCAGCGTTATTTTTTACCGCCGGAAGTTCGGAAGACAGTAATTCTTCTAAAGTCTTCACTTGAAGCTGTTCATTTTCTGCCAATGCTTTGTTCAGGTTATCAACGTAAGTCTGGTGATGTTTATCGTGATGTATCATCACCGTCTCTTTGTCCATCACCGGCTCAAGAGCGTCGTAAGCATAAGGTAAGGTATCTAACAAGTAGGGATATGTTTTTATCATATCTAAATATACCAGGTCTATTTCTGATGTCCTCTGTCCACTCCGTAAAACTTTACCCTGTCCCCTCTAAACTTTAGGTCCAAGGAACCCAGCCCACCGTTTCTGTGTTTTGCAATCGAAAGTTTCATATCCTCCAAATTATTATCGTCGGTTCGATACATAAACATAACCACATCGGCATCTTGCTCGATACTTCCCGACTCACGCAGGTCGGCTAGTTGAGGAATCTTTTCGGTCCTGCTTTCAATTCCCCGGTTAAGCTGAGATAAGGCTAACACGGGAATCTTCAGCTCACGGGCCAAATTTTTTAGACCCTGAGAAATTGCTCCCACTTCCTGCACCCGACTTTCATAACTTTTATCTCCTACTACAAGCTGTAAGTAATCAACTACCAGCAACTTCAACCCAACTTGAGAATGTAACTTTCTTGCTTTGGTACGAAGTTCCAAAATTGACTGACCCGGAGTATCGTCAATATACAAAGGACAGTCTGCCAAGACACCCATAGCTTCCGAAAGGCGGGCAAAGTCGTCTTCTTTAAGATTCCCTGTTTTCAATTTCCATGCATCAATATTTGCTTGGCCCACGAGCATGCGGTCTACCATCTCCAAGTTACTCATTTCCAACGCAAAGTAACCCACCGGCATTTTTCTCTCAACTGCCGCAAATTGTGCAATGTTGGTTGCCAAAGTTGTTTTTCCAATACCCGGCCGTGCCGCTAAGATAATCAGATTACTGTCCTGCATACCGGCGAGCATATTGTCTAAGTCCGAAAATCCGGTAGGTACGCCACGCAATCCATCAGGAGAGTTGTGAAGTGAATCCAAACGATCAAAGCTCTCAGCCAAAGCGTCTTTGATCGGCACAAAAGATTTTCGTACATGGGTCTGAGACAAGGCGTAAATCGACTGCTCGGCTTTATCCAAGATCTCCCCAAGCGGCTTCCCTTCATCAAACCCCATTTCCCCCATCTGAGCTCCTGCCGAAATTAATAATCTCTTGATATGACAATCTCGGACGATCTGCGCATATTTCTGGACGTGAGAGGCTACCGGGACTTCATTCGAAAGTTCAGATAAGTATGTCCTACCCCCAACTCTATCCAAAAGCTTATTCTTTTTCAGCCAATCGGAAACCGTCAAGACATCAATGGGATCTCGGTTTTCATACAAAGACACCATCGCTTCAAAAATCTTGCCGTTATTGTCGTTATAAAACATCTCTGGCTTCAAAATCACCGCGATATCCACGATAGCATCTTTATCAATCAGAACCGATCCAAGAATTGATTTTTCGGCGTCATCGGCGTGGGGTGGAAGCCTGAGATTAGCCATTCATCAATAAAATTTGGGTGTCGTCGGGCAAACTACCTTCGTCTAATTTAATCTTGTGTACCGACTCTCCGGACACCGGAAATTTATTTTTCTCCAGGAAATTCTCCAAAGTAGTTAACTCCTGAATTTTCGACGTCAATGTTTTGAAATGCATAGGAATGGCATATGAGGGCTGTATTTCTTTGATCATCTCCGTTGCTTCATTTGCATCAAGAGTAAAAGTACCACCAACGGGTACCATCAAAGCGTCGACAGAACCAACTTTCTCCAGCTGGGTATCGGTAAGTTTGTGGCAGATATCTCCCAAATGAAGTAGGTGAAACGTCCTCATCGCTGAAATTTGTACTCCGGCAATTTCATACTCCCCTTCTCTGTCAATAACAAAGGTACTGGGCCGACTAATCGGTCCGGTAATCACTTCCACGGCACTATGGTCATCATGGGAATGCGAGATAGTAACTACATCAGCCACATCTTTCGCCAAAGGCATGCCCACCATATCAGTCTTAAAAGGATCCAGATAAATCACCAAACCGCCTTTACTCTTCAACTTAAAACATGAATGCCCAAAATATGTGATTTCCATGAAACAATATTACCACAGACCCAGGGTATATAATCTAGAAGCAATGCGCAAAGAAGTACTTCTAGCAATCATTTTTGGTGTAATTCTTGGAGGAGTTATTCTGTATGGAATAAATCTGGCCAACAAGTCCGTTTCCAACACTCCAACAGAAAAAACCGTCGACTCCCAAATAACTCCTACCCCCACCGTCACCGGGAAATCACTATCAATTGTTAGTCCTCAAAACCACTCCGTCACTTCCGATAAAATCTTATCTCTTACCGGGAGAGCTGGTCCAAGTTCCAATCTGGCAATAATCTCCGAGCTGGACGATCTAATTATTGAAGCCAGTCCCGAGGGTACATTCTCAGCCCAGATAAACCTCATAGGTGGAGAAAACACCATTTCTATCACAGAACTGCAAAACGATCTGACTACAAAAACCGAAACTATTACCATCATCCAAACACCCAACCTTCCCGAATGAAAAAATTCTACATCTCACTTTTTTTTCTCACACTCTTTGTCATTCCCGCGCAGGCGGGAATCCATCCCATTATTCCATCTCATGTCCTCGCCGCCGCCAAAACCGCCACTCCCTCTGCAACTCCTACAGAAACCACCATTACTCCGTCACAGACTCAAGACATTCAAGAAAAGATCAAGGCTCTGGTAAAGGAAAACCTTAGCGCCACCGAGTCTACCCTTAAAGAAAAAATCAACCAGCAAACCTTGGTCGGTTTTGTCGGATTAACACAGTCAATCAATTCCGGCAACATTACAATCAATACTAAAGATGGCACCATCTTGCAAATTACCACAGACGAAAAAAGCGTTATCTACAAAGGTGGCGCCAACATCAAGATTTCCTCAATGGCCATTTCCGACAAGATCATTGTTATCGGTACTCTTTTAAAAGAAGATATTGTTCTAGCAAAAAGAGTTGTCGCCATCCCCGATGAACCCATTCTAATCGTCTCCGGTACCATGGTGAGCAAAGTTTCTTCCGTGGATATTAAGAAAAAGCTTATTGGACTGACTATCAACAATCAGGAAGTCGTCTACGGATTAACCAAAAAATCTACTATCAAGATGGAAAATATCAAAGTCGGCACCACCATCTTCGCCATCACCAAAAAATTTGAGGGCAAAGACCTCCTCTCCCGCGCCAAAGTAATTTGATTCGTCATTGCGAAGCACGCAGTGCTGTGGCAATCCATCCCCCTTAAACCTCCCACGCTCGTGCGCTTGACAGACACTCACGAGCGTGTTATGCTATAGGATCTTCAAATCCAACATTCCGGCTAGTCCGGGAAAGGACCTTAAATTGAAAACGCACCGTTTGGCTCAGATCCTCTCCATTCTCATTTTGGTCACATTCGCCTCCTGCGCACCAGCCAGGATCACTGAAGTTCAAAACATCAAGAATAGCTACGTTTGCCCTCTCGACTACGACCAGATCATCTGGAATCTTAATTTGAAAGAAGAAGATGTCTCAGATAAAGAGATTCGAGAGTATTATGAAGCCTTCTGTCATATGGATCTGACCGCAACGCTAACCAAAGCGGGTTTGGCAGACATAGACGAACTCCTTGATGCCCAAGAGGCTTATCTCAAGAGCTACGACCTGGTAATCCCAAAGTCCACATCGCCTGGATTTAACTCCTTCGACAAAATGCCGAACCGGGACATTCTATTACTATGGGTCTCTGCTATAGCGATGGCCCAACAAGTTCCCGACCAAATCACTTTGGTCAAGACTGAATCCCACTGTGACGGTGATGAGAAGACACCACCCTGTACTCTGTGGCGAGAATATGAATACGTAGCGAGCAACGGCTCGCACATCTTCATCTCGACTCTTGAGTTAGGAGATGGAACGATCGTGGGCGTCTTTGTTATTCAGGCTTTCGACACCTCCTATGTTGCCAGAAACTGCGACACATCAGTAATAAATAATCCGGAAGGAATATATGGGTGTCCATTGACCTGGTCCACTCTCCACTTCAAGGATGGTCACTACGTAAACTTATACGAAAATGGCCTTGTCATGCTTGACAGCTCTCGCTATCCGTAAGACACGAACACACTCCACTAAATCCAACTCCCTCACCTCGGGGGAGTTTTTTATGTAAAATGAGTCAATGCCTGCCCTAAGCAAGACCCGCACTACCGCCTATCTTTTTTTGCTTCTCAACACCATCTTGTGGGGTGTTGCCTCCCCTATCATCAAGCACTCTCTAAACTTCACCACTCCCTCGCTCTTTCTCCTCTACCGCTACGTTATTGCAACACTGATTTTCTTTCCTTTTTTTCTGCTCCATCGATCTCGCTCCCCTCAGCCAATGAAGCTGAAACACTTACTCATTCTTGCTCTTCTCGGTACTCCCCTCACTCTGCTTCCGCTTTTTTACGGCCTCTCGGCTACCACCTCTATCGAAGCTTCACTTCTGGTATCTAGCAGTCCCATCTTTACCGTCATTGGCGGTATCCTCTATTTAAACGAAAAACTTACCAAGAAGGAGTGGCGTGGAATTCTTATTGCCGTCATCGGCACTCTACTCCTTACTTTAGAACCGATTTTTTCCAATCACGGCGGTGTCAGCTTGTCGTCCATGAAAGGCAATCTACTCATCATTACCAGCAATATCATCTGGTCTGCCTTCCTCATTTTTTCCAAAAAAGACCATGTCGATCCCATTTCTCTTACCTTTGTTTCTTTTGTGGTTAGTATCCCCTTCTTCTTACTAACCACAGCATTGGAACACACCGGTTTTATTCTCAACCAACAAGCTCTACCCGGAATTGTTTATATGGCCGTCTTTGGCTCCATTATCGCTTTTTGGGCCTACCAAGAGGGTCAAAAAAGAATCGAGGCCTCTGAAGCGGCCATCTTTTCCTATCTCCAGCCAGCCTTTGCAATTCCCCTATCAATTCTCTGGCTCAAAGAGCCTTTCTCTCCACTAGCCATGATCGCTACAGCAATTATAGTTTCCGGCGTCTACCTCTCCGAAAAGCGTTAACAATACCCCATAACTTGCATTTCGCGCTCATTTGTGATAGAATTACACATCGAATAATCCACCCGACCCCGTCGGAGTTCACTGAAAATAAGGAGATGGACATGATCAAGAACCTGAATAATCGAATTGACCAATGGGTGGTCGAAACGTTCTCCCCCATTGTTGAAAAGATGGGTATCGAGAAGGCCAAGTTTATTCGCACAGCTTCCCTCGTGTGGATGATTGTCTTTTATGGAATCACGTCGGCCATCTGGTTAGTTTTATCTGTTGAATACACGGTGGGTATCATTACTTCCGTAAGCCTACCGGTCGGGGTGTTTCTGATGGCCCTGTGTGTCCTGGGCTTGATCGGATACTATGGATACATTTTTCTCGACCGAGCCCTTCTCGATGAAGAGATAAAAATCAAATAACTTCCACTCCTAAAGAGGACATGCAAAGCGTGTCCTCTTTTTTTTGACCGACTCTAACCCCTTCAGGGGGTTCTATCCTCAATCCGCCTAGTTCGGGTGCCTGAAACACACTTTTGTGGTAGAATACCTGAGCTATGAAACAGAATATTCATCCAATTTACGAAGAAATGGCAGTTACCTGCGCCTGCGGAAACGTTTTTACCGTTGGTGGTTCCAGGAAAACTCTCCACATCGACGTTTGTGACAAATGCCACCCTTTCATTACCGGTACTCAAAAATTCATTGATGCTATGGGAAGAGTGGATAAACAAAGAAATGCTTGAAGTTAAGAAGAAAGCAGACGCCAAAGCAGTCGGATCTCCCATCACAACAGTATAGATCCATCTAACTTCCCCAAATCTTATTAATCTGAGAACTTAGATCTGAAATCTGTGATCTAATATATACATGGACAATCCATATATTCAAGCAGAAATTGAACGAATTGAGGCCGAGATTAAAGAGAACGAAGCTCTTGCCACCGACCCAGAACTCGGTCCTCTTGCCACCACCGAAGTTGCCCGGCTCAAGTCCCAACTCGACAATCTCCTCTCTAGTCAGATTACTGAGTCACCGGAGGAAGAAACTGAAGAAAACTTCGACAACTCACCTTGCATAATCGAAATCCGCGGCGCGGCCGGTGGTGATGAATCCAAGATTTTTGCAAATGACCTCCTTCGTATGTATACCCGCTTTGCTCAGGATCACGGCTTCACTATCGAAAGTATTGATGAAGGCGTCATCCGTGTCAGCCGGCCAAACCGTAGCCTTTGGGATCACGGAGCTTTCGAAACTTTTCAATACGAGTCCGGAGTACACCGTGTGCAAAGAGTCCCGGAAACCGAAGCCGCCGGCCGAATACACACCAGCACCGCTACTGTGGCTGTTCTACCTGAAGTCAAGCCGAACCAGCTGGAAGTCAAGGATCAGGATCTGGAGTGGCAATTTACCCGCGCTGGTGGCCCAGGAGGCCAAAACGTCAATAAGGTAAATACCGCCGTCCGTCTAACCCACAAACCCACGGGATTAACTGTCTTCGTGCATGAAGAGCGCTACCAGGCCAGAAACAAGGAAATCGCCCTCAATATGATCCGATCAAAGATATGGCAACAAGAGGAGGAAAAGCGCCTGAGCACTCAGTCCGACAAACGATCTTTAGCCGTCGGCTCCGGCATGCGAGCCGAAAAGGTCAAAACTTACAACTTCCCCCAAAACCGTCTGACCGACCACAGGCTAAATAAATCCTGGCACAACCTCAAGGAAATCATGGAAGGCCGCCTCGAAGAGGTCTTCAAATTCACCCTCTCCGGCTTCAAGTCCTTAGTCTTTCATGCAAACCAAGAATAAGTCTGTTGTCCTCTTGCGGCGTAAACTGAACTACCTAGTTCTGTTCGGCCTGGCCGTCATGGGTGTTTGTCTATATACTCTCAACTTCGCAATCACGCAAAAGTTCGGCGAAATAACCGCTCAGTACACCATCTTTGGTGCGCTAGCAATCTGCTTTGGCTGGGGCTTGCTTGTGAGTCTCTTGAGCGCACCAATCTTAACATCCCAATTTACAGGGGTAATTGACAGAATAAAGGCGCTAAAGGAATCTCGATCAAAGCTCGTTGGTCTGGGATACAGAAAGCAAGACCTCATTGATTCTCAAATCCATGACACAGAGGTGGCTGAAAAAAGTGTAACTGAAGCGAGCAGGGCCATGAAGGTTGCAATAGACAAAGTCCTTATTGCGACAGAATCCACCATCAATGCATTTATGGCTGGTATCGGAAGTCGGGTCGTTGTTTTCTACGGTGGTCTGATTGATAAATTGTCACCTGAAGCAATTCGTGGTGTCGCATATCATGAAGTCGCCCATGCCATGAATAACGATATCTTTCTTACACTGTTCACGCTTTCATTCGTCAACGCCTTCATGTTTCTCGGTGCAATTTGCTGGGAAATCACCAAGTTTCTTGCCCGTTGGGGCTGGTGGTTCATGACAGACGAAGACAAGGAAAATGGTGGTAGAAAGATAAACGCCAGCAAAATTACTGGCGGTATCACGGCTGGTGCGGTGGGTGGATCAGCCGCAGCCAAATTCATAGCGCAGTTCCTCAATAGCGACATTGTCGTTTTTGGGTTCTTTGCTCTGGTATTTTGGTTTGTCTCAAAGGTTGTCGGACAGATGGTGTCTTCACTCATCAGCCAGAATCGCGAATTACTTGCCGATGCCACAGCAATCGAATATGGCGCCGGTCAGGATATGGTTACGGCTCTCCAAGAACTTCGAGACGTTCCTCACGCATCTGCGAACCCAGAAGCAAACTCGAGAATTGTTGCAAGTTTGGGTATTACTCCGGCGAACTCCTCATTCTCGCTATCCACCCACCCTTCAACGCAACATCGCATTCGAAATGGTCAAAACATCATTGCGGACAAGCTCGCGAGCAGCGCTGGACAAGGAATCCATATGGTCCTCTCCCTCATCACCGCCTTCTTGCTCGGCTGGACCATCACCTTCCATCTCGAAAGCGTTCCAATGGTGCTCGGAATACCCACAGCCTTCATCGGGCTGATCTATTTCATCTCCAGCAAGATTAATTCTCTTGTCGGAGAGGAAGGCCCCTCTGTACCCAACAAAGATGAAGTAGAAAAAATGAGTGATGACGAAAAGGGTCTGACTGCGTTGAAGTTGATAGGACAAATAGTTTTACTTCTTGGATTGTGGATCTTCTTCCAGGTCTCCTTCTATCACACATTTGCCTTGTCAACGTTTGCTACCATCTTCGGATTGGAAATGGTCAGTTGGCTTGCAACACTCATTAAGGACAAATTCAGTCTCGGAGCAGCCTTTCTCAAGCTATCTCAAATCGCGAATGTCGTGGTGCTGGGATATTTCCTGTATCAAATGATTTTCTAGCTTTAGCTCCGCCCCTCGTACATTTGTGCCGGGGCGGTTTTTAATGCTAAAATCTCTATATCCTAAAAACGGAGGTACGTTAAATGAGCTTTCTACACCCAGATGGTTTTTCTACCGAAGATTTGCACGATGAGTTTCTTGGTCACAATCGTGGCAAGCATAGTTCCGTGCTATTGTCATGGCCGGACTGTGGGGCCTTGGACAGTTCATACTTCCCCTTTTTCCGGAAGAATATGTCGAAATGTTAATCTACTCCTACCTCTACTTTGCGATTGGCTTCGACCCCACCAAGTGGTTCGGAAAAAAGAAGTAACAACTACCCCGCCATTTAGGCGGGGATTTTTTAACCATCTTCGAACCTATCTCGCACCAATAATTGTCTTTCCAGCCATCTCCCCTTTCAGCACTTCAAGTGCTTTATCCACTTGATTATCTGACAATGGATCTTTTTCGTTCAGCACATACTCGATCTTTACATCGGGTTCCAGACCAATTTTATGAATATTCTTTCCGGATGGTAAAAGCCATTCGGCAATGGTGACGTGAAGAGATGACCCGTCACTAAAATCTTCCGGCTCCTGTACAGTGCCCTTACCAAAGCTTTTTTCGCCCACCAATTTCGTTCCCAGTCTTTCACGAAGGGCCCCGGCCAAGATTTCTGCCGCACTTGCTGAGCCACCATTTACCAAAACCACGAGAGGCATTCCAATTAATTTTCCCTCTCTGTCTACAATGGAAATCTCGGTTCTATTTCGATCCTTTTGTTTTACAATTACGCCTTCAGAAATAAATTCACTTCCCAAATCAATGGCTCTTTGCAGATACCCACCGGGATTATTTCTCAAATCGAGAACTACTCCTTTTGCATTCTTTGCGATCACTTCGGATACAATCTTTTCCCATTCCGGTAAGGTTTTTTCGCCAAATTTATTTACTCTAATCAAGGCAACTTTTCCACCATCCAACCACACTAATTCAGTTGATGGAACATTAATGATTTCTCTTACCAAGATTATTTCTCTTGCTTTCTTTTCCGATTCTCTAAAAATCGTCAAAGTTACCGGCGTTCCTTTTTCTCCACGAATTAGATCTACAGCGTCTTCGATTTTCATACCAATGGTATCTTTTGAAATATTCTTCTTCTCATCCACAATTTTCAAAATCAGGTCACCGGCTTTTATCCCTGCCTTAAAAGCCGGGGTATCTTTGAGTGGCGTCATTACAGCCAATGTGTTGTCAATAAATCCTAGCTGTATCCCTACCCCACCAAACTCTCCTTGAAGATCTTCTTTGCTTCTGGCATTTTCTACCGGAGGGAAAAAGGAAGTATACGGATCTCCAAGTGATGCCGTCATTCCTTCGGCCGCGCCATACATCAGCTTCTTGCTGTCAATGTCTTCCGGCCTAAGGTAGTTCTTTCTTAACTGAGTTAAAACTTCATTCATCACCCGAGTGTCCACCGTCTCATTTGTCTGATACTGACGAGAGGTTTCATATACGCCCAAGCGGTACCCGGTAAATCCAATAGCTACAGTTAAAATGATACCAACCAAATACTGTCGAACGACTTTTAATTTCATGGGCAGATAATTTTCGTAAATACTAATTACACTTTGTCGGTAAACGGTAGAAGAGCCAGGTGCCTGGAACGTTTAATGGCACGGGCCAATCTAAGTTGGTGTTTTTCACAGACACCGGTCGTCCAGCGAGAAACAATTCTCTTTTTGGGAGAAATACCTACAGCAAGAGACTCTAAGTCAGAATAAACCGGCTCCGCTTTCTTAACACAGAAGGGGCAAGGTTTACTAGATTTTCTAATTTTCTTTTTTTGAATCATTTTCTTTATTTTTATATATTTTTGTATTCAATCCGCCTTTGGTGGATTAGAATGGTATCTCGTCTGAAACGTCTTTCGAAGCACCCTTATCGTCAGCTGAAAAAACTTCCTCAGCCGGAGATACTTGTTCTACTTTTGCAGGTTCACTAATGGTCGTGTAATTTGGTTCATATCCGTCAGATGATGCACCCTTTGGGGTGTTTAAAGCGATCATTTCTTCGATAACTACTTCCGTGACCTGACGGTCACTACCGTCTTGTGTCTTCCACTGTCTGGTTTGCAATCTCCCTTCGACAAAAGCCTTCTGGCCTTTGATCAATAACTGACTACAGATCTCTCCTAATTTACCCCACGCTACAATCCTATGAAATTCAACCCCTTCTTGTTTCTGACCTGATGAGTCCGTCCATTCACGGTTAGTGGCCAGTCCAAAGGTGCAGACGGCTGTTCCTTGTGGGGTGTATTTCAACTCAGGGTCTCTGGTGAGATTTCCTATCAGCGTAACTCTATTTAAACTTCGTGTGCTCATAGCTCTTTATTAAATCCTAATCAATAAAAATCTTAACATTTTGTCGTCCATCTGCAAATCTTTCTCCAGGAGCTGAGCTGCCTCGGAAGTACCTTCAATGACGAGCCTTAGGTAGTAGCCTCGACTCTGTTTTTTAATTTCGTAGGCCATGGTCTTCGTTCCCCATTTATCCACCTCAATCACCTTGATTAAGCGTTTTTTACACTTCTCGGCGATTTGTTTATCGGCTCCAAGATCATTCTCGGACGATGGATAGATGACAACGAGCTCGTATTTGTTTACGACGCCCATGGACTGCCTGCCCGCCGAATTGGAGGGTTTGCTTTTGGTTGTCTTTTTTGCCATTTTTTAGCTTCGTTTTAATAACTTAACTATTTTACACCAACACCCACCCACATACTAGCCTCAAAACAGTCATTAATTGACAAAAACAGTCCGCTATGCTATTATAGGGCTTCATTTCTAAACACATTTAAAAAAAGAGAGGCAGATATGGCATACTTAATTTTCGCACTGGTAGTCGCTGTAATTGGAGTTTTGGTCTGGAGACCCTGGGGCAAAGCCACACTATTCGGAGGCGATGTGGCAGTCGAGTACAAAGGTTGGGAAGGCGCATCGGGTTGTTTTGGCAAAAAAGTCAACCTTCGGTTTAACCTCCACGAAAAATACCGTATTAGGATTGACTCTCCAACTTTCAGGACGAAAGATATTCTCATCCATCAGTATGACGTAACCCAGACGCCGATGGATGTATCAATTGACGTTGAATCTTGCCCCAGGAGCGTCAAAATTACTATCAAAGAACTCAAAGAAGATGGTAAGACGGAGATCTGTCGCCTCTACGCTTTTTAGGATACATGCCCCAAGCTACGCTTGGGGCGCTTTTTTTGCAAACCTAGCTTCCAACCATGAACTCCACTACATCACCATCCTTCATCTCATACTCCTTACCTTCAAACCGCACCCTTCCCTTCTCCGAGGCTTCCTTCCACCCACCATGGGCTATAAACTCATCATAGGCACAAACTTTCGCTTTGATGAACTTCTTCTCAAAGTCGGTATGGATTACACCTGCCGCCTGAGGAGCCCTAGTGCCTTGCGTTATGGTCCACGCCCGGCTCTCCGTAATTCCCGTAGTCAAAAAGCTAATCAGCCCCAAGGCCTCATAAGCGCGCTTGATCAGTTTGTCCAACCCTGACTCCTTGATACCCAAATCGGCCATATAAGCATTTGCATCCTCCTCAGACAAGCTAGAAAGCTCCGACTCAACTTTGGCACAAATGTACAAAGTATCCCCCGTTTCCTCTTTGAGTCTCGGATCGTCTTCACTGACGTTGAACACCTTGATCTCCTTCTTCATCGTCAACAAAAACAAATCCCTCGCCAAATCAACCTCTTCACCTGCGAGGATAATCCTCGCAGGTCGTCCAGCGTTTAATCCTTCAAAAAGATTCTCTACCACTCCCCTTTTCTTCTCTTCACCTTTGATCTTTAGATCTTTCGAGTTTTTGATTTTTTCTACGGTTTCCAGATCCTTCAAAATCAGTTCGGTTTCGATAACTTCATAATCGGTTTTTGGATCAACACTTCCCTCTTTGACAATTTCGGAATCCTTAAAGTCTCTTAAAACTTGCAGAATTACATCAACATCTCGAATATGTGTTAGAAACTTGTTGCCGAGTCCGGCACCGGTGGCCGCACCTGCCACCAAGCCGGCGATGTCTACAAATTCCACCGTCGCCGGCACAATTTTCACACTTTTAGATATCCCGGCCAACACCTTCAGCCTTTCATCCGGCACTTCCACAATACCTACATTAGGCTCAATCGTCGCGAATGGATAATTTGCCACCAAAGCTTGTTGACGCTTGAGCAACGCATTAAAAAGCGTCGACTTCCCCACATTTGGTAATCCCACAATTCCTATTTTCAGTGACATACCGACATTATATCTCTTTACAAATCAGGCACGATGAGATATAATATAGGACATTCGCAATTTGAAAAAGGAGCTTAGTATGACCAAATCAAGGCTCGTTCTAGTTCTTTGGTTGTTTTTGTCAGCTTGCGTGCCTACTCAAGCTGCTAGTCAAGAACCCGTCTATCCCACAATTACCCTCACCCTTAGTGACACGGCCGTTTCTCCAACGCCATTTCAACAGGCGGATAGTACTCAGGTTCCCACGTCTGTTCCCACGGAGACTCCACTACCCATACCCACGGCGACCATCCCGGATGATCCCGAACTGATAGCGTTTATCCAAGAGTGCTATCAGCCAAGCACCTTCCCGACGTGCCTCTACTCGAAAGGTGCGTTCTCGCTTCATCTTGATCTTGGAGGCTCAAGCAATTTACCATTAGAGGGTGCCAGGATTTGGGACGAAGCTTGGTTTCAGGGAAATGTAATTAGCATCCTCGCCCACGATTTCCTGGACGGGAAGCATTTTTACGAATTATCACCAGGCGCCATGGTTTATGTAATATACTCCACAGGTTCGTTTGAGAAATACGTAGTGTCCTCAATCGAACGCTGGAAAAGAGTTAATGGTGGTTTGGAATACTTAACGCCATGGGATGGTGGAGATCCCGTTTTTGGGATGGATCTCGTAACTCAGTATTATCGCGGCGGGACAGGTTTTGAAAGACTAGTTCTCCAGACCTGTATCGGAGGCAACCCGCCACGAGGCGGGTTTTATTTTTTTATGTGATCGCAGGACTTATGTTTGAAATGAATAATTTCTTGCTAGATTTTCTAGTCCAAAAACCCCGCCACTCTAAGAGAATTCAAAATTACCTCTCTTTGGGCCTCGCTCGCAGCCTGGCGGCCATCTTCCTTGGGCACTCCCCAAACTTCTTCGTATTTCACTTCAGGTGTTACACCTTTTGTCTCCAACAACTTCGGAAAAGTTTTATAGTACAACTCAACCCCACATAACCCATTTGGCACTTCAGACAAGATCTCCATTATTTCCCAGTAACCAATTTGACCGTACACCTCTATCATTTTTACCTTGAAATATTCCTCCATTCGTGCGGGAGACAGTGTTTCACTAACAGTTTCGTCCGTATTTTCGGGTAATTTCGTTACCTCATGAGAACATGGCTCGTTTCGGAACATGTCGACCATTATAGCACTTATACCCCATATTGTTAAAAAACTATACGCCTTATCCTTTGCAATTACATGCCTACGAGCCTATTTTACCTTACCCACGGTCCCGAGATTTGTGTTTGAAACTAATTATCTGGCGCCATGGCTTGTGCCGGTCGATGACTAAGGTCCAACCAAGTATCTGCAGTCCAATAAGTGCCACCCACCAACCGGGTAAAATGGGTAAAATCATACCGGCAACGCCAAAGGTTATCAGAAAAACCCCAAAAAATTTACGTAATGATGATTTTAGATTTTGTTGCATGGGTATCTTTAGTATACTTGACAAGAAAATCCCGCCTTTTACGACGGGATAATATTTTGTC
>Ga0075782_133_pt1 | contig 10561 bp, 14 predicted proteins | sample RifGroC1_FD_68446 | JGI IMG/M metagenome (GOLD analysis project Ga0075782, IMG submission 68446) | Microgenomates bacterium GW2011_GWC1_44_37
GAAAATTGATTTGTTCATATAATAAATGGTATGACTGTGTCGAGTGAATGTCAAATTAGGGTAAAAAAAAGCCCTCCCGGATGGGGAGGGCGAAGGAAACCAACTAATTAAAGAAAGCGTTGGGAGCAACGGTGCTTTGTGAGGCGCGAACCTGGGACTTGGAGAACTCACCCATCATCTTGCGAAGCTCGCCTTTGGTGGCGTTGTATTCGCGGACGTTGGGGAAGCCCATGTCCCGGGCGGCTTGCTGGGCAAAGCCGGTGCCGAACGCCATGAGACAGAAGTAACAGCCTTCGTTGGCGCTCGTTAGAGCCTTGATCTTGCTTGGATCGATCCGACTGCGGTTGTCTTCGCCGTCGGTGAGGACCAAGACGGTGACTTTGACGCGGATACCACTTTTTCTCAGACTGTCCGCATACGCGATGATGCCGGCGAGAGGGTCAGTGAGGGCGGTGAAGACGGTATCGTACAAGTTGGTCATATCTTCAGGCTGCATGTCGTAGTTTTGGTCGTCAAGCGGGGTAACATCTTCGAGCTTGACGAAGCCGTCGACAACGGTGAAGCCGTCGGTGGCGTTGAAGGTCCAGGTGGACATGAGCATCTCGTCGCCGGCCTTGGATTCGCGCAGGGCATCAACGTTGAGCTGAGCGGCTTGGATCATTTCCGACTTGTAGCGGAGAAGAGATCCGGTGCGATCAAGGATGCGCAGGATCAAAGTGACTTGGTCGCCGTTCAGATCGCTCGCCCCTGCATGCTGGACTTGGGCGAGAGCACTTGTATTGTTGAGGTTCGCAACGGTAATCACACTTTTTGAGGTCATGAGAAGTCTCCTTTTTGCTGAATTAGCGGATGGGGTCGGTGCTGTTAACGAGAACGACACCTTTTTGGACCATCTTGTCGAGAGCAATGTTGGCAATCGATTCAAAATCGATGGCGGGGTGCTTGACAGAGCTGGTGCAGTCCATAAGGAAGCGAATTTTCTTGATCGTCTCGGGTTGGGTTTTACCAAAATATTCCACCAACTGTGTCATAGTTTCCAAAACACAATGGCTTTTGGCTTGACCAGCAACGTAGATAAGATCGTGTTTGGCGATAGCATCGAGAACTGCGGTATTGAGCTGGGTGCTAACATCTTTCGGATCCTCGATTTCGGCTTTGAAGATGCCGTAATGTTCTGTTCGAGGGTTCATCCCTTTGGAGATCCGTGTCAGCTGACTTCCGCGTGCTGCTGAGTGATACAGAAGGGCTTCGGAAAGTGCTGGGATTAGTGCCTGTCCGGGTGTGCCTTGAAGGCAGTGAAGCGGCCAGATCATAAGGGGTTTCTTTGCTTGAGCTTCCAACTTCTTGACATATTCGGTGGACCACAGAGGGTCGATGATTGGTTTCCACGCACCGCTCTTGATGTCGGCATAGGTAATGGCAGTAAAATCATTGTTTCCAGGAGCTTCACCGTGTCGATTGCGCCACCAGGTATAGAAGAAAATGGAGAAGAGGGGGTGGTCGTCCATGGATGCGTACACGCTTGTTATGTCACCAAAGTTTGGATAAAAGAAGTTTTCCAAGAAGCGCTGTGAGTCTTCTATGGCGCCAGGGACGGGGAGACCGCCATCCAGATTGATGAAATCATTTTCTCCATCGACAAACAGTACACCCACTTTGCGTTTGTCTTCGAAAGCCGTCTTAGGGGTGCGGTTATTCATGCCGAGAGTCGCAAATTCAGGACGAGGTTTGTAGATCTTGCCAATGTCGGAAGCTTTATACAATGAAGGGGTCATGAGAATTCTCCTTTTTTTAGTTGAGAGTGATGTAGCTGACGTGTCTTGGATCCACGACGAGCAGGCCGGCGGCATAGGTAAATAATGATTGGCCGGAATTGACTACTTTATTGGTTGCTTGAAACTGAGTTTGAGAGCTGCTCTCCGGATCGTAGCGAATAGCTCCGGTGTCGGTTGGAAAAATTAATTTCCCCCCAGCGTAAGCTTGACCATGGAGTCTGTCCGAGGGCAACTTACCCGCTTCTACTCTGGACGAATACATACTGGTGCCTTTTTTGTTGAAGGCGTCAAAATGAACGAACTCGCCTCCTTTGAGCTTGGTCTTCCTGATAATAAGGAAAGAGCTGCCGGAGTGTTTGACAGTAATGTCGATGAGACTTTCTCCGAGTTCGAGTCCGGGAAGTTGAAGGTCGACAGAGTATCCCTCGCGATGCATCCAAAAAAACTGCTGACGTAAGACGCGATAGAACCCGACGATGGTTGGTGAGGTTTCCGAACTGACACTTAACCAAGATTGATGCTCGATGGTTTGACGTATGGGCCGGTTTAGCAGAGTTCCTCTCAACACTTCCGTGTCAACCAATTGTGAGCCAACAAGTCGGAAAAGATGGGACCCGTTTACTCTGAAAATTGCGTTTTGAGTAATGGCGTATGTGTCGGAGACACAGCTTTCAATTTGGGTCACTTCGTTGTAGTTGATTTCGTAGAGATCGATCTGTTCACTACCAGCGATGTTGACGGCAAGCAATTTGGAGCTGGCCTCGAACCTCATACCCACTTGATACGGAAATAACTCGAATGACCAGATGTTGCCTTGGCTAACAAGGTGCATAAAGGCACGATTGTTTTCCAAAGTAATCAAAATAAGGGTTTCTCCTTCCAATCTGTGATAGAGAATTTGTCCCTTGATGGCCATGAGTTGTTTGACAGTAAGCGAACCAGGAATCGAAACCGAAGTAACGATCTGATTTTGTTCTTTACAAACAGGGCACGCTCGTTTATTTGACGGGAAGGCGCTGTTGCATGAAGGACATTCGATGAGAGCTGAATGGAATTTGGCTAGTTCCGCTTGTGGGAACATACCACGCCAACCATCCTTGAAGTACTTACTAAAAACATGCAGAAGATCATCGCTAATCAAGTCAGGTGGAAGTCCAACGGCCGGATAGATGACTCCTTTATCAAAAACGGTGATTCTCTTCAAAGCTCGGTCTGGTAAATCACTTATTCTGGGATGAGTTCCCCCGTAAGGATGAACAAGCAACAAACTTCTAAACAGCATGGTTGCGTAGGAGTACCAGTCGTGAAGAGGAAGAAACACCGGTTTGATGGTTAGATCTAGACCATAGAGAGCCGGATCGAGATAGTTTTCAGTTGCCACTGGGCAGGGCCATTTATCGAACTGAACCGAGTCGAAATCGATGTAGTAGCTATTGGCTCCGGAAAACAGAACGTTTTGATCGTTTCGATCTCCGATGACAATTTTCTGCTGATGTATGGCATCGAGAACTTTGGCGTCGTTTAAGTGAAGAGCAACGACTTTCTTGTTGTTGATCTTCTGACGGATGCGGAAGTTCTTGTTCGATAAATCGCGAAAGGCCTTGGCCCGCTTGATGAAGGGCATGGTGTATCCGATGACATCGCCAGAACGATTAAAGTTTAGGGATTTTGGCGCGGCCACAAACTTGGGAAGGGAAAAACCTTTGGCAATAAACGCCTTTAGCTTTTTTTCGTGATCTTTGTCCGGATGCTCGTAGATCTTGATCAAATCATTGGGGTTAGTAGGGTCGGGAAACACAGTTCCTTCGCCTCCAGACCCGACTGCATCGTTTGGGTCTAAGATGACCCTCTCTCCGGTTTGCGTGAATACGGTGATGGACATGGAGCCTCCTTTCTAGATGGCTTCAACAATAATGATTGAGGCGTCGTCTGCCAATTTTTTTTCGTCAGACCAGATGTTCATGTTTCTTTGAACTTGATTGGGGTGTTTATGTCCCCAGACAAGAGGAACCAAGTCAAACTCTTGAAGCCAGGCATCGCTGCCGATCGCCAGTTTCTTGATATTCGCGGTTTTTACCATGTAAATATCGAATTTCTGGCTGATGGGTCGCCGATTCGGGTCAAGATACTTCTGATCGATCAGCAGATATCCCGGATAAGGGGATTCATCGTGAAAATCTCTTTTGTAAACTTCATCGTTGATGATTACCAGGCCGTCTCCATAAGCCATTACAGTACTATTTTTTGGGCCAATGATAAATCCTACAAGGGTAAAAAGAAGAAAATCTTTGATGTAGAGTGCCTCTTTTTGTGGAGTCTTGAGGAATTGACTCGTTAAATTTGACTTGAGAAACGTGAGAAGATCCTCAAAGAGAAAGAGATGAATTATCTCAAGAGGTATGTCATCTTCAAGATAGTCAATGGTACGGTTTAGAAGAAATTCGGTCGCCAGGTTCGAGCCGATTTCGCTATGGATTCCTTCGGAACAACCATCACTGATCCAACCAATGAGATATTGGCGGCCTTTGACTTCTGTGGTAGCTGTTTTAAGCGAGTCTTGGCAATTTCTGCCGGCTAGAATATGACTACGCCCAATTATCTTCCCCGTTTTGAGGGTAAACTGAGGCTGCATGAGTACTCCTTCCTGTTAAGTTGTCAATGAGCAGAGCTCCAAGCCCTAAACAATATAGGCTACTTAGTGTACTCAGTACACTTATGTTACCACTGAAATTCCCCTTGTCAAGTATCAACAAAACGTTGATCTCAAAGGAACGTTGGAGGTTCCTAAAAAGAATAATTTTTTGGTGATATTTACTCATGGAAGCGGGAGCAGTCGATACTCAAAAAGAAACAGTTTTGTGGCGAGTGAGCTTCAAAAAATGGGAATGGGAACCTTACTTTTGGATCTATTAACACCAAAAGAAGATGCGGTAACGGGAAATAGGTTTGATATTGAACTGCTGACCGAGAGACTTATTGCTGTAACCAAGTGGTGTATGGAAAATGAAAAAACCAGGAAACTTCGAATCGGATACTATGGAGCCAGCACCGGATCGGCGGCGGCGCTGTCAGCGGCGGCCTATTGGGGCACAAAAATCAAAGCGGTTGTTTCGCGAGGAGGTAGACCGGACTTGGCTGTGGATGTTTTGGATCTGATCGAATCTCCAACACTTTTGATTGTTGGTGGAGAAGATAAGCAGGTGGTGGATTACAATAGGTTCGCATATCAAAAGCTTGGTTGTATTAAAAAAATGGAAATCATCGCAGGGGCAACTCATTTGTTTGAAGAAAAAGGAGCGCTAGAAAGGGTGGCAGAAATTTCGTCTATGTGGTTTGTGAAGTATCTTTGAAAAAATTACCGGAGAAATCTGTGGAGAATGGTGTAACCTCCCAAGGATAGAAGTACCGATCCGAAAAGATTACTGACGACCGCCGTCCACATATAACGCCCAAACGGTACATGATAGACTCCGCCGGCTATGGAGACGATTTTTCCACCGACTTGAGGAATAAACCGACCGAAAATTAGAAAGATTATTGAGTCGGCAGGGAATTTGTCTAAACCGAATGGGAGATGCCGTTTTTGTTTGCTGAAATCCGCCAACGAACCGATTCCTTTACCGATGAAGTATTCTATAGCGGCGGCGAGATTGTTTCCCATCCAGGAGACAAGAATTCCAACCAGAGGACCAAAAATGGCCCCGTTCAAAATTACAATTGGGTCGGTGGGGATGGGGGTAGCGGATAGAATACCCATAAGAAGGACTGAGAATAGGGGGCCGGCGATTCCGGTGGTAGGGATCAACTTTTCCAAGGCCCGAAAATCTTGCCGGAAGTAGATGAGTAATCCGATAGGGAGGCCAAAGGTGAGTAATATTAAAAGAACATTGCGGAAAATTGTTAACACCTTGTTGCTCATGGATTATTTTATTATAGTAAAGATATCAATTAAATGAGCTGCTATTTGGCAATCTAGAAAGGGGATGGATTGCCGTGCTACGCTCGCAATGACGAATCGTTGGTAACTCCAGAATGTTACTCCATTTGCTACCCGAGACAAGATTGTGTAGAATGAAATTAGTTAATAATAAGAAAAAACATGAGAAGGCCTGCCAAAAGAAATAACAAAGGTTTGCTTGCAGCAATAGGAGCTGCGGTAATAGGAGTGGCCGCCGGAGCCGCGGCGGTATTTTTATCAAAGAAAGAAAACCGAGAGAAGGTTCAGAGAACAGTTGGCTCTGCAGTACGAAAGGGTAAGGTGGAAGTGGCCAAAGCCAAGAAAAAAGTGGTGGCTACAAAGAAGAAGTTGCTGAGAAGAAAGTAGTCCGCGGATTTTTCTTCAAGGTTTGAGAGTGATCCAAACTATGAAAGCTAGGATGATCCTGTATATGGCGAAGTAGGTGAAGTCATGGTCTTTAACGAACCGGATGAAGGTTTTTACCGCTACCGTGGCCGACAGGAAAGAAAACAAACAACCGGTAAGCAATATTAGGTATTCTTGTGGTGAGAAGTATAGTCCCGATTTTAGTAAATCATATCCGGTGGCGGCAAGCATGGTGGGTATGGCTAGGAAAAAAGAGAACTCAACAGCTTGAGATCTGGAGAGACCGGAAACAAGTCCACCACCGAAAGGCTGAGTGATTCTTTTTGTCCCAGCCGAAGTTTTTTAATTCTGTCGACAGCCAAGAGAGCCAGCCCCCCCCAAAAAAGAGCATAGACAGTGATGATCGGTCTCTCGAGAAGCACAGTTCGAATGAGCTTGTAGAGAAGTATACCAATAATGCCGGTGGGGATAAAGGCGATGAGGCTTTGCCGCCAGATTCTTATAGAAGAAAACAGATTTTTTCGATAAAGCCATACTACGGCCAGAATGGCCGCAAACTGGATTACGATGTCAAAAGTTTTTGAAAATTCCGAGCTGGCGACAGATAGATATATAGAAAGAATGATGGCTTGGAAAATGGTCATTGAATTCTATTATACGAGGAGGGTAGTGTAACATGGAATAGATGGAAATTACCCCTTTGAAAAGATCAATTTTGGCAGAGCCTCCTTCGTTTTGGAGAATGGTGGGTCCAAGCATTATCCTTTTAGGTTTAGGGCTTGGAATTGGAGAACTAATTCTTTGGCCTTATCTGACTGCAAACTATGGTTTGGGAATTATTTGGGGAGCAGTGGCCGGAATAACCGGACAGTGGTTCATTAATTTGGAGATCAGCCGGTACACGTTGGTAACCGGAGAAAGTGTTTTTGTTGGGCTTGCCAGGAAACTTGGAAAGATAATACCATTGTGGTTTATTGTTTCAACGATTGTGCCTTGGATGTGGCCGGGAATTGTTTTGGCAGGAGCAAGACTATTTACCGTAGGAATGGGGTGGGGAAATGCGGAGACTGTGGGAGTGGTAGTCTTGCTGGTTATAGGAATGATCTTAAGTCTGGGCCCGGTACTTTACGGAACTCAAGAAAAACTAGAAAAAATTCTCTTAATCTGTGGGCTGCCCTTTGTCTTAGGACTTGCTTGGTGGTTATCCACAAAAAATGGAGTTACAAATCTAGCTTTAGGATTGATTGGAAAAGGAGAGGATTATTGGTTCTTTCCTGTAGGTTTGCAGGTGTCGGCATTTTTAGGGGCGATTGTTTTTTCGGGAGCAGGAGGAAACTTGAACTTGGGACAGTCTCAAAATATAAAAGAGAAGGGTTATGGAATGGGACATGGATCGGGAAGGATCACCAGCCTACTGACGGGAAAAAATGAAGAAATAAGACTGACCGGAAAGGATTTTGAAATAAATAGCGGTAGTTTGAAAGTATTCTTCAAATGGTGGAAACTATCCAATTTGGAACAGGGTCTAATTTTCTGGATGACCGGGGTAATTGCGATGATATCCCTATCCCTTTTGGCATACGAAACAATTTATCATAAGACCGGGGGGCTAAAAGGAGTAGATTTTGTGATTGCGGAAGCAGAAATAATTGGGCACTATACTTCCCAAATAATCGGAAAAATATTCCTAGTGGTGCTGGGTTTAATGCTTTTCGCGACCCAACTGTCTGTTTTGGGTACCACCGGAAAAATATTAGCGGAGAATTGGGCAATACTTAATTTTGAAAAATTTGAGTCCAAAAAACTCCCCAAATATTTTTACAGACTTCTTTGGGGTCAGATCGGGCTAATGCTTTTGGTTTTGGCTTTGGGATTTAAGGAGCCTCTGCAACTAGTATTAGTAAGTGCAGTACTAAACGCTTGGACCATGGTAATCTATTCTGTTTTGATTCTTTGGCTAAACTCGACAGCTCTTCACCCAAAATTAAGGCCGGCTGCATGGAGAAAAGTGGTAATTGCAGGAATGATTATCTTTCTATCCGTATTTGGAATACTGACTCTTTCTCAGACATGGGGAGGATAATAACTATTCGACGATAGAGGCCAGATCTTTTAACTTCGCCAGATTTAAAACGGTGAATTGGGTTCTTTTGGTAGAGATGATTCCTAGTTTTTGAAGTTTGCTCATCTGGACACTGGTGGTTTCTCTCGTGAGGCCGATTAAGCTGGCAACGATACGGTGAGTAGCCGGGAAGTTGACGATCAACTGACCATTTTTTACATCACCATAATCATGAACCATTTGAAGAAGAACTGAGGCAACTTTGTTTATGGCACTGCCATTGATGATGTTTCCTTGGTTGGTAAGATATAGAAGAAGTGAGCCAAAGAAGAAATCCATAATGATTGCCGATACTTTCGGATTCTTATCTATTAGCTTCTTGAACTCTTGTTTGGGAACAATGTAGATTTCGGCAGAGGTAATGGCTCGGAGATAAAGATCATTCTTGGAACTCGTATAGAAATGAATAATGGAAATTAGAAATAGTGGTTTGAAAATATTAAGAGTGTTTTCTCCAGAAGGAGCTTTGGAATATGCCCGAACGTATCCGGATTTCATAAAATAAACGCTTTCAATTTTTTCTCCCGGTTTTATGACAAGAGAGTTTTTGGCGAATTTTTTGGTGGGAAATTGTGAAAAGAATTTTTTTAGCTGTGAAAAGTCGGCTTTGGTCATGGGTGCTATTCTAGCTTTCTTCAACGTGGTTTGTCAATCCTGAAAGATGTTTCTATGACTTGGGGGTGACCCCGTAAATCACCACCTTGGTTCCTGGATTATCTTTGTTGGAGACACCGGAAGTTTTGCCTTCCGGTAGTTTGGGATCTGCCCAATTGTAGAGTATTCCGGCTTCGGAAATTTTCATGTTGACACAGCCATGTGACATGGGGTGTCCAAAATTGTTATGCCAGTAGGTACCGTGAAGGGAGAACCCCCTAGAGGCGGGAATCTGGCTGTTTCCAAAAAACATGGTGTAAGGAACGTTGGGGAGATAGTAGTAAGTGTGTAGTGCAGCAGATCCACCACTCATTTTGATGAAACGAAATTTGTTGGCTATATTAAAGGTTCCCGTGGGGGTGCGTCCCCATTTTCCGGTGGAGACCAAAAAGTCATAGATAAGCTTGTCTCCTTCGTAGGCATAAAGTCTCTGATTGGACAAATCGACATAAATGACCTTTTCACCCGTTGAGTCTCCTAACACTTTTGAAGGAATGGGGAGATCAGCGATATATGGAGGCATACTAACCGAGGAGTTGTTAAAAATTGCTTCTGACAAGGAGGGATCGTAATCCGACTGAGGTTGAAAATGATTAGTTTGGTCGGTGGCTTGAATGACAAAAAGGGAAAAAACGATGACTGCGAAACAAATTAACATTGTTTTCTTCATATATTCAGTGTAACAAATATTATGATTTTGGACTAACGGTGAGAAAACGAGGAACGCCAAAAACATCCTTTTCAATGGAAACTTGAACCGCAGGCGGTAGAGAAAAACTGTCTAGATTGTGAGTGTCGTTTATCTCTAATATGGCCACCCCTTGAAATGAAAGAAATTCGGGAAGTTGGTTCAGAAACCGATTAATGATCGTGGTTCCGTTGGCCCCACCATCTAAGGCGGAAAGCGGCTCGAAATCCTTTACTGAAGGAGATAAAGAGGAGATGGTATGGGAGGGGATATAGGGCAGATTTGCGGTGATGACATCGAACTTGATGTGGGGAAAATCGTCTAGAAGGTTTGATTTTAGAAAAAATAAGTTGACAGGTGAGGGTAATAGACGATGGGCATTCTCTGTGGCTGTTTTTAGGGCTTCGGAGGAGGTATCAGATAAATAGATAGTGTAAGGTGTCTGTTTTTTGGCCAGTCTGGAGGCGATGGATATACCGAGACAGCCGGTGCCAGTGCCGATATCGGCAATGGCCGGATGTGACAACTGATGTTTTTCGATAAACTCGGTAGCAATTTTGATAATTTTTTCGGATTCCAGGCGGGGAATCAAGGTGGAGGAATTAACTAAAAAATCCATTTCACAAAACTCTGCGTGACCGGTGATGTATTCAACCGGTTTTTCACCGAAAGTGTTTGGGTTCTTAGTTTAAGGAGTGGTGAAGGTGTATGCGGAAGTGTTTATCGTTTTTACGCCAGTATCGATTGAGATGGCGTATATATATTGTGTACCGGAGGTTAGCCCTTCTACACTAAGAAGATGGTTGTTTTGGGGGGCGGGCGAAACTTCGTAGGTTTTGATCTGGCCTTTGGTAAAACGGATGGTAGTCTTTACAGGTTTTTGGGTAGAAAAAGAAATTAGAACTTGAGTGGGAGAAATGGGGGTGACAAGAGGAGGAGTGAGAATCTCCGAAGCCTTGATTCGAGTCTCCTGGGTGGAGCTAACTTGTTCTAGGATA
>Ga0075782_129_pt1 | contig 6502 bp, 10 predicted proteins | sample RifGroC1_FD_68446 | JGI IMG/M metagenome (GOLD analysis project Ga0075782, IMG submission 68446) | Microgenomates bacterium GW2011_GWC1_44_37
TATCTAGTTTGGATTGTTATTGGCCTGAGCCAAAGCGATACGATACTCAGTATGATACCATGCTATAGGTTAAATGTCAACCCTAAGCAACCTATCTCAGGCTCCAAACCACCCCATACATGACATTATGAGATATTCATGGTATAATTCCTCCTTCCGTCCAAACTCATACTAGAAAGAGGTGAAATTTGAAAAACTACCGGCTCGTCTCATTGGTACTGTTACTTCTCATCTGTCTGCTCGCTGCCTGTGCCCCTAAGGCGGGAGCGCCTCCACCGAAGCAGCCAAAAAAAACCAAACAAGATTCAGAATCGTTCGTCCGCACCTTTGAAGGCATTTCGTCCTTCACTGGAAAAGCGGGTAAGTATTCAGTTGAGTGCGAAGACTGCACTGCCACGGTCATCAATAACGTGGTCTGTCAAGCCACCAAGCATGACGGTCGGAATGGGAACGACTACGGGACTGACGTGATCCCGGTAATCTCCGTCTCGCACAACGGTGAGATACAACAAAACAACAATATCTCGACAACTGATGCTTCTGGTCTCTGGGTCATCAAAGACCAAATGCTTCGATACATCAGAGATGGAGAGCGGCCTGAAAACTTGAAGTGCTATTCAGAAGCCGAATTCACCGTTTTAATGAGGTCCGGGGGAACAATCACCAAGTTCCCTTAAAACCCAACCACCCATTCGGGTGGTTTTTTATTATCTCAAGCTCCAGACTTCCCCACGCTTGACATTATAAGATAAAAAGCTTACAATACCCAAAATCCTATTTGCCTAGGAGGCACACCTTGAAAAAAAATCTCGCTAAGACTGCTCTTACCATATTCGCCATTCTCCTATCCGCCTGTTCTTTCCCACAAAACCCACCTCAGCCTGAGGTATTTGTCGGAATTTCTATGTTTGAAGAACATGTAAACGGCCTCGGACAAGACGGAACCTATCAGGTCGATTGCCAAAACTGTACCGTCCACATCACCAAATCAGCCCACGATTGCCCAAGTACGTTCACTGCAATTCATGACGGCATTAAAGTTGAACACAGCGGTGAAATCGTCGAATCGGAAAACCCCAGCGGTTTATGGGTCCTTTCGGATGTGTACGTTGAAGACCCAAACCAAGGTCAAAACCTCCCATGCCCAAATGGTCAAATGTTTAAGGTTATCATGACCGAGGGTGGCACTGTTTTTGAACCCTAAAAACTCAAGATCTCCAACGGGAGATCTTTTTTTATCTCAAGCTCCAGACCACCGCCACTGTCTTAGAAATCTTCGTCGTTCCGATCTCGACGGGAGCCGGCACACTCAAGGCAGATTTGGCAGCCTCAGCAGCATACATCATCGGATAGATAGGCCCTGACCCGCTCTCATTTATTGATATCACCCTGCCCAGCTTGGCTCCACTGGCAGCCGCCATCGCCTCGGCCTTTTTTCTTGCGTCAGCCACCGCCAATCCCATCAGCTTATCATCAGCTTTGACACTTGTGTCCAATTGAAAATTTGGCCCACCTTGTTCTTGTGTTTGATAAGTGTTTATTTGTTGAGTTTTGATATCGTCATCTTTAACCCCAAGTCCTTTAACTAACTTAATTATTTCTGTCATCTTCTTGTTTACTTCATTTACCGCCATCTCCTTATCGTCGTTGAAGGCCTGTACCCCAGCCGAAAACATCGCAATTTGATTTTTTTCATCAGACTCCGCGTAGCCGGACACGGTCACCATGGCTTCATTTTTCATCACGATCTTTCCCCAAGTAATATCTCCCCAAGGGAAAAAGTACAAAGCTCCCAGCACCATCAGTCCACCCAAAACCCACTTAATAAACCTGTCAAGTTCTTCTTTTGTCATACCCTTACTCTATCAATTTTCACTCATATCGTCAAATTCTATTCGGTGTAAAATACCCCCAAGAACCTTAAACCCGGAGGAATAATGTCGGACCATATTCAAAGGTACAAGCTCGTATTGTCAATCATGTTCTCGACAGAGACGGACCTGAATAACGCAATTGCCACTTTCAATTCCTGGTGCCAGACACATAAAGAGTCCAAAAAACAATATGGTTTCATTAGGACCGGACAACTCTTAGGAGAACTTTTTTTAATCTCATCCGAACAGATCCAAACTTGGACTCTCCATCCTCTGATTACTGCCCTGGAAATTAGTGGGCTAGTTCACGTAATCAAATCAACCTCTTCCTTGATAAAAAAACTTCCTCATCGCACCTCATAGCCATATAAGACTGAACCCATTCTGAATCCCGTGAACCCCACGGGATTTTTTCCTACACAAATTTTTCCATTTCGTAAAAATCTTCAATTACATATGTTGCTCTCAAATTCATCTGTTTTCTTTCATCATAGAATTCTTTGTATCTTTTGGGGAAATATAGTCCGGTGTCCACACCCGCTCTCCTTCCGGCCACAACATCTTTTTCGTTGTCTCCCACCATTATGGCCATTTCCGATTTTCCTCGCATCAACCTCAAGGCTTTCAAGATTCCTTCTGGATCGGGTTTTACATACTCTACATCCTCTTTTCCCAAGAAGACATCCACCATATCCCGCAACCCATTTGCCCTCAAGGCTTCTTTTACCCATTTTTTTCTGGAGGCTGTCACCACTCCAATTTTCCCTCCGTTTTTCTTTATTTGGTTGAGTAGCTCAAACACACCAGGATTTAGTTTCACACTGTTGAGTTTGTCCAGCACTTCTGTCTCCAGTTCTACAAAAAACTTCTCCCTGTCACTTATCCCCAATCTTTCCGGCCCTCCCCAATCTCCAATCACCTCAGTACCAATTGTTTCATTGGTAACGACAATTCCGTGGTTCGCAAAAATCTTTATAAATCCTGCAAACCAGATGGGTAACGTATCCGCCAAACTTCCATCCCAATCAAACAAAAAATATTTATACTTCATATCATTACATTTTACTCATATAATAATAGTAGCTTAGATAAGACACGTACGAACCCCATGAACAAAGAACCGCAAGACGAACACAATCAAGTTAGAGAATCCCCTCAAGCAACGATTCACAGACTTCAAGTAGAACTAGAAATTGCCAAGAAAGAAATTGCTTCACTTAAGAGTCTCTCGACCAAAGACACTCTAACCAAAGTTGATAACTTACGTAAGTTTAACGAAGATCTCCCGAAAAAGATTGTTGAGGCCTATCGTAACAAAGGAAAGCTCGTTATCATTATGTTCGACATAGATAATTTTAAAGAAATAAATGATACCTACAAACACGGATGGGGAGACCAAATCTTAATCAAGCTGACTCAAACAATCAGTTCCATTAAACGTGACAGTGACACTTTTGCTAGAACGGGTGGTGAGGAATTTTTCCTTATCTTTGAAGAACCGGGCGATGCAGATTTGAGCAACTTTAACATGTCGCGGTACCAAGATGCAATCAGCCATATAGGCAGGTCGCCGGATGACGATGCTGGGCCACTTACCATCAGTATCGGCGCCGTGATTATTGATTTTTCCACAGTAGATCCAAGGAGGGGGTATCCCGGAATCGACCCTGACCAAGTCAAATCTGTAGCCGACGAAAATATGTACACATCAAAGAAAGCCGGAAAGAACAGACTCACGGTCTCCTATATGCAACCGGAATAGATTTTATTTATTCACCCCAACAAGGTATTTCTTGTAGACAAACCGTGCTAACAAAATTAGACCCAAAACAATCAACATCACCGGCAAGTAAACCACTCCCCAGATAATTACATCCGCCACCGACCTCAAGGCACCAATCATCGATCTAACGGCCGTCTTAAACACTACCATCGGTCGCCACACGCTATCTGGAGCGTAAGGCAAAGCAAGTTCGTCCGTAGAAAGACTCACAGAAATTCTGGTCAGTTTCGACGTTTGTTCCAGATATTTTTGTTGACCTTTCAAACCATCAATCTGCTCCTGGATGTTGTTTATCTGCATTTGAACCTCCATCAGATCCTGTACCTTCACAGCCTGATCCAAAATTACCTCCATCTTCGTCTTTACCCTCTCCAGATTAGCGATTCTCGCTTCAGCATCCACATATTGATCCGTTACATCATTTCCAAACACTTTTTCGGAGACCACTCGAACTCCAATTGTTCTGATTTTATCCAAAGAGTCTTCTCTTTTTTCGGTAGGCACTCTTAGAGATATATGCCCGCTGGCGGCACCTTCCGGTTTTGTTAATGACTTGTCGACCATAAATCCACCCATATCTACTGCAATTTTCTCTATCCCCTTTATCGATTCCGAAACATCCTTAACCAGCATCGACATATTTGTATCCTGAATCACCATTCTTTGGCTTGACTCCACGGGTGGCACCTCCCGAACGATTCCACCATATTTTCCATTCGATATCGCCATATCACTTGAGGGATAGCTCATAGAAATTCCCGCATTCTCTATGCCTTGACTACGAAGTTCAGCCATGGGTGAAGCTCCTTTTCCCAAAAGAACAATTATTACAATCCCAAGAATTATTACCAACCAGTTACTCTTTATCCAAGAGAATATATTCATAAATCTACTCTAACACAAAATCTCCTTGACTATTTCTATCTATCCTTGTCCAAATAAGTTGGAGTTATTTCAAGTCTCCGCAAGCGGTATACACCGAAGATTTTTCCACCGACTCGTGAACATTAACTGCCAATGGCAGATCAGCAAACAAATCTTCAATTTTTACAGCCACAACGGTTTCCGATTTTCCGTTAATTACGTTGTTCAACGGGTACTTAACCGCTCCTGGAGTTGGACATTTCCCCAGATGAATGTGGGATGGTTGAGATGAAGCGAATTTTTTACCCACCAAAGACAGGATAATTTTCGTCTTGTCTCCATCACCTTGAAAAACTGCCGTACCGCTCTGACCAGAAACACCTACTTGTTCCAGCACTATTGTTTTTGGTGGCACAGTCGGCACCGGTGATATTGAAACTGTCGGAGTTCCCGTACCCACCACTGCTGTTTCTGCCTCGGGATTAACAATTGTTGCCGGAACCTTCGGCCAAAGCATCCAACCAACTAGAACTACTAACACCAAGACCAATACCCACAAAGCGTTCTTAGACATAGTTTTGTGTAATAATAATTACTTTAATCGTTGCAAAAATAATATTAATTGTCAACTATTTCAAAGGTACAATACCTTATGGAAATAATTTGCCTCAAGGTCGGCTCCATGGGGACCAATTGCTACTTGGTTTCGGACGAGAAAACCAAGGAGGCCATCATAATTGACCCGGGCGAAGAGGGTGACTTTATCAGTACCAATATATTAGAAAACAAACTCATCCCCAAAGCCATCCTTCTCACCCATGGTCACTTCGACCACTGTCTGGCCGCTCTCGAATTAAAATTAAACTTCAATATTCCCATCTATCTCCACCAAGAAGATCTCTTTCTCTACCAAAAAGCCCACAAGTCATCCTCCTTCTGGTCAAAACACGCTCACAACTCCATTGTCATTCCCGCGAAGGCGGGAATCCATTCAATTGATTCAACCTTTCTTCCACTCCCCATCGACCACTTCCTCGTCGACAACGAAGTGATATCATTCGGTCAATCTAGTCTCAAAGTTATCCACACCCCAGGCCACACCCCCGGCTCAGTCTGTCTTTACTCGCCCGGTATCCTCCTCACCGGCGATACCTTATTCGCTAATGGGGTTGGTCGTACCGATCTCTCCTACTCCTCCTCCACCGATCTCCACCAATCCCTTTCACACCTGAGATCTGAGATCCAAGATCAAAGATCTACTCTTATTTATCCCGGCCACGAGGACTACGGTATCTATTCGCACATAGGCTGAACACTGTCCTGTAATATGCTATAATAGCCCGTTCAACGCTTTCCAAAGCACGCTAAAAAAAGTTAAGATTCAGATCCGCCTCATTAGGAGTAATAAAAATGGAAAAAGTCTCACAATCGTGGGTATTAGAGCTGTTAAAAGAGTTGCGATCTAAAACCAAGCAGACGCTTGGTATTGCCGAAAACGAATCTTCACCCATGGGAATGGTAACATTCGAAATGCCGTCATCAATCTGGATATTCGAAGAGAGTAACCCTGATGGCTCTATCTTCGAGTTTAATCCAGATAAAAAAACGCCTTGCTTTAAATGTAATCTCAAAAAGCATCCGAGCCTCAGGGAGCTCCTCGCTCGTCACTGCCCTACCACAGATTATCAAATCACCGATCCCTGGGAAGTTGGAAGAAAAAAGAAAGAAAAAATTCAAAAACTCGAAGCGAAAAAAGCAGAACTGTGGAAGCAACACGAAAAAATCGCCGATGAGCACGACCGACTTGCCGATGAAATAAGCAAGCTGAGACGTTCCTAGCACTCAAAGACACTCTCCGGAGTGTCTTTTTTAGTGCCCAGACCTGACTAGGTCACGATACATATGGCACTCTGGCCATATATCTAAATGAGATTAAGATGGACTCTTCCAATCCTTAAACATGAAGCGTATCGTCGCTTCA